>Ga0310695_10000106_pt1 | contig 217478 bp, 145 predicted proteins | sample RumenRJG_04DNA_FD_203882 | JGI IMG/M metagenome (GOLD analysis project Ga0310695, IMG submission 203882) | Bovine rumen microbial communities from Lethbridge, Alberta, Canada - RJG_04 (v2) (version 2) | ecosystem: Host-associated > Mammals > Digestive system > Stomach > Rumen | place: Canada... | reverse complement strand
AGGTGCATCCGGAGAATGCAGCGTTTCCGATGCTTGTCACGCTGTTGGGAATAATGGCAGAGGCCAGGCCAGTGCATCCGGAGAAAGCGGAGTTTTCTATACTCGCCACACCATCGGGAATCGTCGAGCCCATACAACCGTAAAGCAGTTTGTTATTTGCCGTTTCAATGATGGCATTGCAGTTCTCACGGGTGTCATACACGGCATTTCCTGCCTCTATTATAATGGAAGCCAGACTGGTACATTCGTAGAAGATATTGCTGCCAATACTCGTGACCGTGGCAGGGATACTGACAGAAGTCAAATCTGTGCTTCTTGAAAACGCCTGATTGGCGATACTTGTCACGCTGTAGTCCACGTTATTATATGTCACCGATGAAGGAATGACGACTTCCCCGCTATACTCATGGCGTCGTTGATACACCACTTCGGCCGTTTTGTCAGCGGAATTCAACTTGTAGTATATGTCGTCGATCTTTACGGTACCCTGTGCACTTGCCATCATGGGCAGGAGCATCAACACAAGAAATATAATTTGTTTTTTCATATGCCTAAGTTTTTATGTTTTTGTTTTCTTTGTGGCAAATATAGGAAAAATGAATGGTTCCAATCACCCCCCCCGTTAAAAAATGTTAATGTGCTGATTTATAGTGGGTTGTAATGCCACCTTTCTACCACTTCTTATTCCCTAGGATATTTTTTTTATCAGCGGTTTGAATAATGGCTGAGGATTATCCTCATATATATCATGAAAATTCCAACATACATCAAAATAGAAATTATCATTTTGCTTGGCTTTAATCAAAGCCTTCTCAATCATATCGTAACACCATTGTGAATGATAGGCAAAAAGCACTAGAAAAGCAGATCTCATACACCCATTCTTATCCTTCTCGTCCAAGATCTTTTGGCATTCGCGTTTGACAAGTGGAATAAATGCATCATCAGGCCATGCAGCAACAGTGTATCAGGGGGACGGGGAAATTGATATGCAAGAGGCGGGATGTTAGCACTTGCAAACATTGTTACTATGATACAAATCATTCCTGTTTCATTTTATTACTTTTTGTCCTCCTTCAGGAAGATAGGTGGAATAGCGTATGGGGAATGAAATCCAATCATAAGAACTTCTCTCTCCATCCTCTTCCCAAAAGACATTATCTTTTATATACTTTGCCAATTTCCTTATAATCGAACGTTCTTTATAACTCGGCTTTTGAGGATTTACAATATTTATTTTCACATCGGTAGTTTTGCCTTTCTTGTCGGCTTTGCATCTTACATTCATAATAATATTTCCTTTATAATCAGCTGAGACGGAAATTTCTCCCAGTTTTTCATAAAGCAAATTGTACAAATGCTGTTTCCCTCTGATGTAGTTTGCCCCCATAATGTCGGGTAAAAACCTTTTGCTGTCACTTAGTGAGTGCTGGGCAATTAAATTGTTAACAAACCTCACTATAGAATCATTATTTATGTACATTTTACCGTTTTGAATAACAAAATTTCTATTCATACAGATTTTTAGGCGAATGGTATTAGAATCAAATATATAAATCTTACAACTTACAGGAAAATAAACATCTTCCGTTTCAACTAAATCAGTCAATAAAGACTTGAGAGAATCTACATGACTTGTCGCTGATACAATTATTTCCTTGTCATATCCCCTGAGTCTTTCAAAGTTAGAACATGTGGAAACATGTATCGGGTGTGTGTCCCAGTCGTTGAATCTGATTAGCAGACTATCAACTCTTGCGCTCTGTACGTGTAAAGACACCATTAGAAGCGACAGCATAAAAATAATCACCTTATACATAATCTGAAATTACAAAATCTGAAATTAAAAAGTTTCGCTTTCACCCCATGTATATTTCCACATTTTAATTTCGCCATTGATATTAATAATATTTCGTGACGTAGAGCTAGTTGTTTCAAAAGGTAGAATCTCCTGTCAACTTATAAGTGTATCAAATTCCCCGTCCCCATGATACATTTGTTAATGATTACATATGGGAAGTTACACCTGTTTTTGGAAACTACTTCGAATATACTATATAGCCACTCTCATCTATGATGTTGTTATAATATCCTGTAGACAGACCGTAAAACAGTTGATAAGCTGTACTTGACTTGTCGATGTCGGCGCGGACACTGGTCATGACTTCAGTAATATAGGGATATGTGCCATTCTTGATCGTTTCTTTGGCTGGCATGATGCCATCGAGGGAAACCATCTTTATCTGTTCCGGCCTTACAATGGAACTGAAATAATAGTAAGGTGTATAACAGATGCCGTTGACGTCGCTATCCAGTTGAATGTATGGAGAAATCATTGTGAACAAGGTCAATTCCTTCCATTCAGGCATCGTAAGGCCTGCCATCACCACGGTTTCCATCTTCTCCTGGCTGCCTGAATTGGCATTGCGGACATAAGGGACGATAGGCGCATCGTTGCCACCCACTTCCTTCCAATTGGTGATTTCTCCCATATAGATTTTCTTCACCTGCTCAACGGTGAGGTTCTTCACAGGATTGCCGGCATTGACGATGAACACAAATGCGTCTTTCGCTATGGGGCGTGAGAGGAGTTCAACACCCTTTTCCTTGGCATATACCGATTCGTCACGTGAAATGCCACGGGCCGTGATGATGATGTCGTTTTTCCCATCAATGCAGTCAACGAAAGACTGGTGAGTATTCCAATTCAGGAGTTTTTTATTCAGCAAATTGCGGTTTTCCACTGACAAACTCCTATAGTCGGCGAAGACACGCCATGTGAGCGTATAGGTATCATCCTTCATCCACTCACAGTCAATTCCCAGCAGTCGGCACATCAACAACGTGCGGAGAGGTTCGGTGGAGTCAGAGCCGTCTATTACAGGGGCATTTTCGATAGTAAAAGCGGTCGTGGCTGTAGGTTTTTCAAGACCTGCAGTATCTTCTTTTGTTTTTTCCGCGTTGTCATCACTACTGCTGCATGAAACGAAGCACAACAACAGAAGCAGGAAGGAGAATATGTGTTTCATTTATTGAAAATTGAAGATTGAAAATTGAAAATTATGCCATTTACACCATGCCTTTTGCGTTTTAAACGCTTCACTTTCTATACCATTTACAGCACCAATATTAATGAGATAACACGTTTCTTCATGATAATCTGTTTTTCTGTGTAATCATTGTTTGGTGGCGTCTGTATGTTTAGGTTCGGCAGACTGTCGTTTTGTGCAGCCTTGCTTGTTTGCGCTGTCACACCCATGGAGCATGTCAAGGCAAGAAGCAATATGCTCAGTCGAAATATTGTATGTAATGGTTCCATTTGTTTCAAGGATTAATAAGTGCTTGTGCCCAATTAGACTAAAATGGTCTGGTTACATATCTTTCTCATAACAATCGATTAGCGCCCGAGTTGTTTTTTGCCATTGGAAATGAATATTCCACGTGGAATGGTGCCCGACGGCAGTTTCCTGCCTTGCAGGTCGTAGCGTATGTTCTTGGGGGATTGTTTCACTGCATTTCTCTCCCTCCCTTGGTTTGCCAAGGTGGTTTTCTTGTATCCTCCAACCTTTCCACTTTGGAGACAGTTCTCGCAGAGAGGTAGAACAACACTTACTGCTGGCCTTTTATATTCCAAGACGGCAATACAGATGCATTATATCGCAAATATAATATTATTTCCCTATTATGCAAAATCATGACGTATCAAAAAGTTGACAAGAATTCACAAACCATCACAATCTGCTGATTATAAGATTGTTGCAATTTGATTATTTTCTGTTATATATGTCGACGAAATACGGTCTCTATTCTTTCTGCTAACACCAACTGAATCACAGGGACGGAGTTTTTTGATAAGTTTTTTGTCTTCAGTCTTTGGATTATACCGAACCCGATAGTCACACATCAAAGATGTTTTGTAAAAAATCTGTCAATTAGTGTAGCTATTTCATTTTACATACTATTTTCATCTGGGTTAGTTCATTAATCCAGTCAGTTTTTTTGTCCTTGAGTGATTTCAAGAAGGGAATGATGTCATCACCGTATGCCCTGCGCGAATAGAAATTGAGTTGTATGGCTTTCTTGCCATCGATGACCACGGGCTTGTAGTGATGGATGTCAGCTTCCACCACATTCAGCAAGCCATCCGCCCCGTCACTCACCAAGAAGTCAATGATATACTCTCCATCGTTCTCATAGACAAAATAATTGCAGCATTTGTCCGACTTCTTGCGCTCCTCAAGTTCATGAACCTTGGCATCAACGAAATACTTTACACTTAACGTCTCAGAAAAGGACAGGGAGACGCTCAACATTTGCTCATAGTTGTCAAATGTCTCCCCCTTGGGCAACCATTCCTGAAGAAAAAAGGCCTCAATGGGATGTTGACACCACTTGAGCTCAAACTTTTTGTCTTGAAACTTGAGTGTTTTCCCTACATGTAGATAGTCAACCACTTCGTCTTGCGAAAAAGCCATCACACTTATCAGTGTCAAAAGCAAGGAAAAACCAATTCTTTTCATATCAGTTTCTATTCTATTTTCGTAACTCATCGTTTTTTGTCATTTGGGTTTTAATGACTTCAAACCCTTGACTAATTGAAGCACGGGCCGAGAACCATAGAGGGGGTTGGTTTGATGAATGGAAGAAATCCAAACAAGACTCACCCACAGTTGTTTGAAAGTCAGGGCTACATAAGGCTAAACCTAGAGTGATGAGAAATTATTAATTTTTGTCTGTTACTTCACCACAACTTTCTTGCCATCAACGACGTAGATGCCGGGAGAAAGATTCTTCATACCATCCATGCTGTCCGCTACCTTTATGCCGAAGAGGTTAAAGACGGCTTGGTTGGATGCATTGGAAAGTGATTCAGGAAGTTTGATGCTGCTTGCATCATTCATGATGGGACGGACCGAGAAACCAAGCCCACGGAAATTGAAATCCGTAACTGCATCGTACACGAAAAACATAAGGCTATAGGCATCATCTACAGAATATTTAAGTTGCGTTGATGTCCAAAAGAACCCGTTATTTCCAACGCAATTGGATTCGTTTTTCCAACGTTGACCCGCTGCAGGCATAAATAATGTGCCACCATTGGAACCGGTGAAGAGTGTGCCATTGACGCCATCCATGACAGTCCAAGTGTAAGGGCAGTTCTGTATCAGCTCTTCGAGTTGTTCCATCGATGGCATCTGCCAGCCACCGCCCCATTTTACATGGGCTACGTCATATTGTGTACCTGCAATGTCGTTGCCAAGATTGTGACAAGTTTCGCAGGTGCCATCACAATAGATGTAGGTATCCCAACTATATTCTGATTTCTCCTCCGTCTCACCCCAAGCATAATAGCCGCCATAAGCCTCAGGCTTGTCGGCTCCCACGTTGCAACACGCCCATTTGGTGCCGGAAGGCAGTCCGAGGTCGATGGCATGCGGGTGGTTGTCATCGGGACATGACGATGGGTTGCTGGTGAATTGCTTCAAATCTTCAAAAGTGAAAATGCATTCGTCACCATCATAGCAAGACAACAACAGAGATGGGGAATCAATAGCTTCCCACCAAAACGGGAAATGTGGACCATTCATGCAACCAATTCCCTCTATCCAATAGTCTACCAAGCCGTCAACGATTTCCATTCCTTCCATATGAGCCCACATGTCCATACATTTACGACTCTTTCCATCAACGTCCACTTCTCTCACCTGCTTCACCTCCATTTGAAACATGTCATCAACCTCATCCTTGAAAATTTCACCAGGCTGGAGGTAGAAGTCGAAAATCAGTTGCTCTGGCACATCTTCCCAATAACGTTCGTATACACGACCATCCTCTTCGCGCAGACCACTGACAAACCTGTCATCAAGATATAATTTCTTATAAGCCACATCATTCATGATGGTGTCACCCCTCAGCATATAGGTATGAGGGAATCCTATACCCCAGCGCCCCTTAATGTCTTGGTAATAGCCCGGTGGTATGGAATCAGACTCTGGTGGTTCTGTCGGATGAATGCTCACAACATTCCATATTCTGCCATCAACGACTGTTGGCAACATGTTGTCCTGCGCCCAAGAAGTCATCTTCATGGCGAAAGCAAGCAATAACAGTAGATATGTTTTCATGTTGTTTCTCATAAGTCTTTGGTTTTATGTGATTTCAAGTCATTGGCAAATTTAGGAAAAAAAAGCATACCTTCGTCAATAAGGAGTACTCAATTTTTACGCAAATCGGTCATTTTGTTTTTTTGTTTCGTTCACATTTGTTAAGCATTTCGTTGGCAATTCCCAATCAAACAATATTGTTTCTGCATTCAGAAGAAATAGTGGAAGGCTATGGTGCCACCAATGCGTGAGATACCGTTGATTTCGTTTGAATCACTCGAACCGTCTTTCTTGCGAAGGAAGATGGCCATGTCATGCAAATTGAGCCCCAGGCCAATATGGTCAGAAGCAAGGAATACCATGCCCACGGCCAACCGTGTGCCCAATCCAAATTGCATTTTTTCACTGCCTATGACATAACTTCTGTTGTCCTTGCCATGAGCGGTTCCCACACCCAGTCCGAGGGAAATTTTTCCAAGCCATTTCTGGTGGAAGAGATGGGCATAGACCACAGAGGGGCCAATAAAGTTGAGACTGACTTTGCTACCATGAATATTGGTCCTGTTATGATAGAACGAAATCCCATAGCCAAATCCTCCCACTTTGATGCCAGCGTATTCCACACCCAATTCCAATCCTATCTGCCCTTTGAAGTCACCGTCTGAGGTATATACTTTCGAGGTTATCCACGATGGTCCCATCTCGACGGAAAGTGACCCTATATCAGTCCTGTTTTTTACGGAGTTGTCCACGGTGGAGTTCCCGCCCTGCTCTTGCGCATGAAGGGCAATGGAGAAAACAAGCAAACAAAATAACGCAATTTTTCTCATATTCTTCGTTTAAGTTTAGATTTCATTAAGTTAATTCACACTTAATCCAATAGTATTTGTGATTTTATGAAATATCCCCAATAACCAATTTCAGTGGACTCTTGAAAGGGAGCGTGAATGGCATATCGTCAAGGACGAAATCCTGTCCCAATGGAACTATATTGTCAAATGCAACTGATGACATACCAAATGTATCAAGTAAATTATTACGATTACCTAATCCGACCAAAGTTTTAAAAATATTGTGTCATTGATAACTCTTCTCCCATTGTTCGTCACAAAATCTGAAGGGAATATCCGAAGAACTGTTCCTTTTTCTTTTTCTTTTATCTCCTTATTGTTGATGACAATACTCATTTCTTGTTTTTCTATGTTAATACAACCTTCATAAGGTGGATTAGTACATTTCCCAAGTTTTAATGTTTTCTCACCCAAACGTATATCGGCAGTTTTTGGATCAACGACGAAAATGTTGTCTTTATTGTCATTACCATTATCATCAGTTTTTTTTACGAACTGCCCGTTTGTCTCAAATCTTATACTCCTCAATTGTCCTGTTTTTTTATTTTTAGAAAAGGTAACTTTCAACTCATACCTCCCATTTCTAAATTGGTATTCGTACATAATTCCTTCATTATAAGGTGCCAAAATATACAATTCGACACTGCATGAAATAAATGTTAATGTCAAAGCGAGACATATAAGTAATTTTGAATTAATAAATCTTATATACATGGCTTGTTAATTAAAACTATATTTATTGTTCACTGGAGGGGACGGAGATTTTGATACGTTTTTTGTCTTCTATCTTTGGATGATACCGAGCCCGATTCCGGTTATTCTCTCAAGTTGCCGAATTCCCGCTCCCTTTTGATTCATCGGGAACGAATCATCGGTGACTCACCCCCCGACCTGATACCTTTGTATCATGGGGACGGGGAAATTGATACGTTTTTGGAATGTGGGGACGGTCCTCGTAATCCATGTTTAGCAGCCTGACATGGCGGCGGGCCTAGCCCCCCTTTCACCTAACCACATATTTCTTCCCATTCCGAATATATACACCCTTCTGCCCTGGCATGACTCTCATGCCTTGCAAATTATAGCAGGCACCTTGGGAAGGATTGGTGTCAGATGCCACGGTATCTATCTTGTCGGTGTCTGGCCATTTGAATATTCCTCCCTTCCAGTAGAACCAGTTGGTGTCTTGCTGGTCTTCGAATATGCCCTCAGGGGCATGTAGGATGCAGGGATTCTCTATGCTGCCGATGTTCCTGCACTCGTCTTTCATAAGTTTTTTGTTGAGACTCTCAGAGATATATAGTTCTTTCAAATTTGTCAAGTTTGAGATGATGTTGCCGGTCTGCATGTCATAGGGAGTGTTCAACTGGAAATTCGTCAGGTTCAGGCACTCCAGATTGTCACAGCCGACGAACATCCAATAGAAATTATCCAGCCGGGATGTGTCGAAGTGGCTGAGGTCCAAGGCCTTCAGCGCATGACAGTTATAGAACATGTTGTCCATGTTGGTCACTTCTGAAGTGTCGAAGTGGCTCATGTCTATTGATTCCAGTTGATGACAGTTCCTGAACATTGAATTCATGTTCGTCACCTTGCTTGTGTTCAGATATTCCAGGCCGTCGATATTTACGAGCTGCTGGCAGTCCTCGAACATCGCCGACATCGACGTGGCTTCACTGGTGTTCAGATACTCCATGCCCTCAATTCTTGCGAGCGATTTCATGCCCGCAAACAACCCGCTTGCCGAAACCGGCCTTGCGTTGGCAAACGGTTCCATGAACCTGACGAGTCGCACATCCTCACACAAGGAGGTCCACCCATGCACGTAAGAGGAGTATTCAATCAAGGGGAAGGAACTGTCCACATTGTCATACCAGTTGTTGTCGAGTCTGAACTCCAGCATGTCCTCCTTTACGGTGGCGTAGGGCGCGTCACAGCCTGGCACATAGAAACGGCCGCCTTTCCATCTATAACAGCCATTGATGGTGTCGGCGCTGATTGTCAGCCCTTCCGGAACGACCAATGACGTGAAGAACTTTTGTCCTACACCATACAAGGCATCCTCGGCAAGATTGCCCATGGTAGGTGACAGGAAAACCTTCCTAAGTTCATAACAGTTCAGCATCTTCTCTGTATTGGTTGTGTTCGACGTGTCGAAATGACTCACGTCTATTGTTTTGAGGCATATCCCGAAGAACATTTTGTTCATGTCCACAACTTTCGATGTGTTGAACTTGCTGACGTCCAGTTCCCTCACTTCGAAACAGTACTCGAACATGCTCCCCATGTCGGTGACGTTCGACGTGTCGAAATGCCCGAGGTCGATTTCGGGCAACTGCCTGCAATTCCTGAACATCGCGCCCATGTCGGTCACTATGCTGGTGTTGAGGTTTTCCCATCCTTCAATGCTTTCGAGCGAATTCATGCCGTCGAACCATTGCCGCGTGCTTTTGGGGCGTGCCTCAGAGAATTCCGAAGGGAATCGAACGCTGGTGATGTCCTGCCGTTTGGGATACCACTTGGGGGCTTCTCCCGGCTTGTTCAGCGTCAGGAAACGGAGGTCCTGTTGCGTCTCCCATCTGTTGTCCCGGTGGAATGCCAGTTCACTTCCTTCAACCATGGCGTATGAGAGGTCGGCACCATGAAGGGCGAAGTGCCCGTCCTTCCAGTCAAAGAACACATCGCTGGTGTCTGTCCCGAACGGGAATCCCGCGGGAGGGTTGATGACACACCAGCGGTCTTTCCCCACGTTCGCGCATGCCCCTTCGGGCAGGTCGGCCATGGACGAAGAGACGGACAGGAACTTCAGGCCTGTGCAGTCCTTGAGCATGTCGTCCTTCACCTTCGCGCCCGACAGGTCGAAGTGGCTTAGGTCAAGTGAGTCGATGGCCGTGCATCCGCGGAACATTGCGGTCAAGTCTTCTACTTTGGATGTGTTGAGGTATTCCAAACCTTCTAACGTGGCGAGTGATGACATCCCGTCCATCCACCGGCGGGTACTTGTGGGGAAATAATTGGCAAACGACGGGGAGAAGGATACCGATGTGATTGATTTTGTCCATCCCTTGCCTATCCATCCCGTCTTTTGTTCTGCCTGGTTGATGTAAATCCGATTCATGTCGGTTTCCTCCCAGTCCCTGTCAAAATGGAATGTCAATGCGTCTCCTTCATGGCAGGCGTAAGGCAATTCGGCATCATGCAGCAGGAAAGTTCCGTCTCTCCAACAGAAAGGTCCATGACCAGTGTCCACACCGAAATCGAAACCATCCGGCGCGTAAATCACGCATGGCGTCTGTTCTCCCACATTTGGGCAGGAATACTCAGACAGCCTTGCCATACTGGGAGAAACGTGCAGCCGTCTCAGGCTGGTGCAGTCTTTCAATAATGTCGATGTCGCGCATCCTTGGGAAATGTCGAAACTGCTCAGATCCAGTTCTGCCAGGGAGGAACAGGCGTAGAACATGCCTTCCATGTCTTCCACTTTCGATGTGTCGAACCTGCTGACGTCAATGCTGTCCAGACTGCTACAGTAAGCAAACATCGATGACATGCTGGTCACCTCGGAAGTATTCAGGTTCTCCATGCCATCTATATGCTTTAGTTTCCAGAACATGTAAAACCACGACATGGTGCTTGTAGGCCGTGCGTCGGCGAAGGAAGGAGAGAACAAGGCATGTGTTACCTGTCCTTTCTCCTTAGAGGGAATTCCCCAGAGGAATGGCTCAATTGGATAGGTATTGGCCTGATGCGTGTCTCTCAACTCATCATAATAGAAAGTCATTACCGAGTCCTCGACCACAATATAAGCCTCTCTTGCACACCATGCCGAAGAGGTGTACAGTGAAATGCATAGGGTTATAAAATAACGAAAATAGTTCATAGCTTGACTTTGTTTAGTTTATGGTTTTAAAAGGACACTATAAACAATTGATTGTCCATATCGTTAATGGTGTGTGTTTCCACTATTAAAGTATTTCTTTAGAATCCTTTCCTTTATATACCCTCTATTATGTTCGAGCCAATCTAATTGTCCATTAAAGTACAGACAAGTATCAGTTAAGCAATCAAAATACATACCAAAATCCATATAATCGAGAAATTCAAATGAATAGAATAATAGGATAAAAGCAATATCCCCCTTTTTTAGTGAAGAATGTTTTGAACATACACTTTCACTCACAAAAGTTGTATCTGAAATAGCATTTACAATATTGATATTTATTGGTTTTTGGGTCGCTATATAATAATTATCGTCTTTAATTATTCTATCATTAATATTATCCCATAAAATATGTATGCCACCATCAAATTCAATTAATATGGTGTCTGGCTGATGAATTGTCTCACCGGCTTTCTCGCTCTCTTCCTTTGAAATGTTGTCGGTATCATTGCATTTATAAACGTTACATACAGTGAACATATTTAACAGCAGAAAGATTACGATTTTTTTCATAAAAACAATTAACAGTTAATGGTTTATCAAATAATGTATCATGGGGACGGGGAAATTGATACATCATCATCAGCAGTATGTTTTTGGGGGGCACAAGCATTTCTCCTCCTCCCTTGGTTTGCCAAGGTGGTTTTCTTGTATCCTCCGCCCTTTCCACATGGGAGACCGTGCTCGCAGAATGGCAGGACGATACTTGCTGATGGTATGATGCGTTAAATAATGAGATATCGTTTGCTTAAAATGTAACCACCACATACTTCTTCCCACCTTGGATATACACCCCAGGCTTGAGATTGTCGCCATCCACTTTTATACCATAGAGGTTGTAGATGGCCTGGGTGGTTTTTTCGGAGGATGATTCAAGGGGATTGATGTTGGCGGATTCATTGACGACCGGGCGAACGCTCAGACCATCGTGGCGGAAGTCACAGCCCCATTTCGCGCCGTCCGAACTGAAGTACATGCCACAGGCTTGGCTCGAGTCCGAAGGGTACTGCGAGGACGACCAGTAGTAGCCGTCGCTGTCGGAGTCGTCGGCGTCGTAGAGGTCGGCTAAGTTGCGTATGCCCGCCCCAGGCAAGAAGATGCTACTGCCATTGGTCTTACTGGTGAATTTCTCGCCTTTGACACCGTTCACTATTGTCCGTTCGTAGGTGCAGTTGTTTCTCAATTCGTTTTGCTGCTCTGTTGACGGCACCACCCAGGAGCCACCCCATTTCACATGAGCCACATCGTATTGCGTCCCGGCGATGTTGCTGCCGAGGTCATGGCAGGTGCCAGCAGACCCGTCGCAATGGATGTAGGTGCTCCAGTCGTAATTGGATTTCTCTTCCGTCTCGCCCCAGGCATAATAGCCGCCGTAACCCTCTGGAGTGTCTGCACCCACGTTACAGCATGCCCATTTCGTGCCGGAAGGCAGTCCAAGGTCGATGGCATGGGGATGGTTGTCATCGGGGCAGGATTGTGCACTGGCGGCAAGTGCCACGAGCGTCAGTGTGAAAATGCAGAAAAACTTTTTCATTGCTTTATTCCTTTCCAGGCTAATAGCCTGTATTGATACTTTATCGTTTCTCATAAGTCTCTTTGGTTTTATGTCGTTTTATGGGCAAATATATAAAAAAAAGAGAGAGCCCCATCCTTTTGGATGGAAAAATAATACACATTTTTACACATTAGACGAGACTTTGCACATTTTTAAGCAACCTCTCTTTAGGAAACCTTGAAAACGTCTTTTGGGGTTTATTAGGCAATGTCTTATATTTCCTTCAGATTGGCACTCAGTGAGGAGGCTTCCCTCTTGCCGAACAGGTTCTGGTTCGCACTGATTTTTACATTGGTGATGCGCTGCACAGTGGTATCCAGCAAGACGGCAATCTCTCCTGTGCGGAACCCCAATCGGCAGAGGATACACGTCTGCAACTCCTGTTGCGTCAACCCTTCATTATGGACTACCTGATTGTAAAAATGTGGGATGTTCTCCTGAAGAAGGGCTTTCAAGAGGCTCCAGTCAGAAGAAGTGGGCTGGCAGTTCCCTCGTTTAGCCTTCGCCTTTTCCCTGAACGAGAGCACGATGTTGTCATTCTGCATGGCAGCCTCACATCTCTCATCAGGCATGTTGTCGAATCTTACTTTATAATCTGCAATTTGAGCCGATAGTTTCACGATTTCCTTCTTCTTGTCCTCGATGACTATATCCCTGTTATGCTCCATCATCAAAAGTTCTTGTTTCAACTGTCGCAATCGTTCCTGCGTCCTGTCATAATTACATTGTGCTTCTTCATACTCTCTTTGCAACTTTTCCAGTGCTTTTCGCTTTTTCCTGTATCGCAGATTGAAAAAAACGGCAGTTATGATACCCAAAATAGAAAGAGATAATAGTACAACTGCAATATAAAGACGTCTGTTGGCTTTTTCCGCATTCTCTTGTGCCTGTTTCTGATAGCGGTTGTAGTTGTAATTTGCCGCCATCTGGGCTGTCAACTCCCTGTCTTTCAATATGGATGACGAATCAATGGACATGCAGTATAGAGTGGCATATTTAGCGATGGAATCACCTATGTGCTTTTTTTGATATACGCTCAATAGCCCCTTGTACATGGGATTTGCACTCAGATAGCTCATCTTGGGACGGAAAATCTTCCTATAACACATCTCTGCTGAATCCAACAGATTGATATTCTCATAATACTTGCCTTTGTAATAAAAGTACTGGCGTTTGGAAGGAGGCAGTTCGTGGTTCTCGTCGAACAAAGAACATTTTGATTCATATCTGTCTATCAAGTCTTTCAAAGCAGTATTTTTCGATGGCTGGTCTGCATAGAGATACATTAGCATTGTAGATGCTTTCAGTTCTTCCTGAAGATAGCCATGCTTCTGATATAGGAGGATTGCATCTTTCAGGATGATTTCAGCACTGTCGTTCTTGTTTTGAAGTAAATACGAACTTGCCATCATCTTATATTCATGAATGGCTACTAAAGTGTCTTTTGAGAGAAGCGTGAAATGATAGGCTTTCTTTCTGGCGTCAACTGCTTCAGACAACAGCAGTTGGCTGTAAAACAGGTTTGCCATTTGAGAATATGCTTTTCCCAGTGTCTTATAGTCACAATCAGCGGCTGCAGTGTCTGCGCAATTGACAGCATCCTGCCATGTCTCGATGGCACGTGGCGACTCACCCATGTCCCGATAGGCGCAGCCGAGAAGGTAATGGGCACGGAGACGCTCGTTAGGAGTGCCGTGACTGTCGAAATAAGCCGTAGCCTCTTTAAGAAGGCTATCAGAGGTGATGGGGATATAGGCGCGGTTCAGGCTGTCGGCCTCATCAAGCACCTCTCGCTCCTTCCCGTTGCCCACACAGGCAGCGAGTAATATTATTGCAATGACGATGTATAATAGTTTCCGCATTCAGAATCAATTGATTGATACTTCATGTTTGGGATTACAAGATGAATTAGTCTCAGTGGGAAAGTTTTGGCAAAAGTATACATAAACGGAAGATTTTAATCAAAATCGGCTATAAAAAAATACACATTTTTACACATTGGGCTTGTTTTTCCACACATCTTTGCCTTTGAATCGCGGGACGGAGTTTCCCGTTTATTTTCATTTAAAGTTTCTAATCATTGGGATTCATTGGAAACCTATCTGTAGAACTTCGCCGTCTTTCATCTATCGTCCCTCTTCTTATTCCCTAGGATATTTTTTTATCAGCGGTTTGAATAATGGCTGAGGTGAGTCCTCGTATATATCATGAAAATTCCAACTTACATCAAAATAGAAATTATCGTTTTGCTTGACTTTAGTCAATTTAGTTATGGCAAAATGAGTTTTGGAGGACTGGTGTCTGTGGGCTCTTTCGGTTTTACCTCAAACTCACAGGTCAGCAGATGCCAATTCTGAACTGCGCTCCACCACCTGAAAGACTCGGATTCATAGACTTTTACTGCAGAGCCTTTGATGTCGTCTTCTGTGGAATAATATAAGTTGAAGCGGTACTTACCGGGACGGGTCTTCCTCCCGAAACTGGCCACCCATGCCGGCTTTACAGAATCTGGGTAAAGCGGTGGCTCGTCTGTCCAGGTGGTGCAAATCTGCCCGCCATGGTTCCCTTCATATTTACCGTCTGCCCAAATGGAAAGTGTTCCCCAGAAATAACCCGGAAGCCACTCCCCGTATAGCGTGTCGCAACTTTCGTTCTTAACGAGAAACAATGGACCGGGAAACTCGCCGTTCTCACTGGTAGAATTGCGCACGAATTCGATTTTGACCAATGGGGAAGGGTGGGAGTATTTGGTGATGGTGAACCGACCAGAGTTGATGGAGTCTTTGCTCTTCCAGTCGGAATAGTTTCTGAGTTCCCGTCGGAAATGGGCTGATGTCTCCACCTTGTATTCTTCACCTGTCAGCGTGAAACTTCTCTCCAGGGAATCCCTGCCGGATTGGGCACAGGAAAAGACCGTCTTCAGCCGGTATTCGCCAAGTTGCTCCAAATGAATCGTTTTTTGCATCTGCCTGACGGTGTCATCAAACAGAATCGTACTCTTTCCATCAGGAAGAAGCATGCTCAATGTGCCATGGGTGGTGGATGGTATACCCTCGACAGCATAATCTATCAGCATGTCGCACTGTCCCTTCGCGGTAGCAAAGTGCATCATTGCCAAAAACAGTAAGAGCAGTATCCTGTTCCTTTTCATCGGTTGTCGTAGGTTATACAAAGACTCAAAGGAAAAAAACTCAGTATCTCCATGTCTCTGTGTTGATTTAGATAGTCGGGGCTTCATTTTGTGTATTGCTCAATTCGTTACTCATAAAGAAAAAGAGCCTACTCCGTTTCCTACGATTCATTGTCGATTAAATCTCGCAATCCTTTCGTTGACGATACGAAGATAAGACCTCTTCAACTTTTCATTGAGGAAACTGTGCGTCGTCAATGTTTTTGTCAGTTCGGGCAGAGACATGTATCGATTGAGTATACGATTCACTCGTTTAGACGACAGTCCGATGAGTGTTCCGAATTTCTCGAAGTCTTCTCGGCATGGATGTCCCGTATTTTCGTAAATGTCGCTTTTTTCAAGATGTGGCGAAAGCCCACCTTCAAGGCCGAAATCATCGCCCTCTACGTGGAGAGACGTATTGAGTAGGTCGTATGCAGGAGCAAGTCGGAAATCGCTTCCCTGTCTTATCACAGAGAAATTTTTCAGATGGTCATCTCCATTAGCATAGATGTAGTTGAATGTTACGAGATCAAAGAAACGTTCCATGTCCACCATCCATGCAGGAATGAATTTCTTGATGGCATTGGCAATATCTTCATAACATCCTGAATACTTGAAATATTTCCCATCAGTTTGTTCATTTCTTCCCACCAAGGATGCGAAATCCTCCATTTCCGTTTTTCCAAGATCTGGCTTGATGTCGAAACGTTTGGTGATATAGATGGGTTGTCCCTTGGTTGAAAAGCATAATCCGTTGGCAGCCGTCCGTATTCCATATACTTGGGATGCGATTTGCATGGTCAGATGCTCATTGGCAGGTATCTGTTTGCGATTAAGTAGTTGTTCATCCCAAGGGTAGGGCTTCAGAATGAATGTTGATTGTTCCTCATCTCCTGCAATACGTATTCTTCCACCATCCACTACGGCAGGAAACTTTTCCTGTGCGCCAGACACGGAGATGCGTCGCATGACTACTTCGGCTTTCACCCCTGTTAATACTGGGGCATCATCCTCATTGAGAAAGTGCGATACGCTTTGGCCATCAAACAGTTGCTTGATGGCTGATGGGCTGTATGTGTGGAATCCCTCTGCCAATGTGGAGGGGCAATAGTCAATAATTATCATTCTATGTTCTTGAAATTAACGGCTCCTATCATATCTGTTCCTACAGTAGCCATCAGCATGCCGAAGAAGTCTTCCTCGTCAATATGGAAATGGCGACATACCGCCTTTCTGTTGGCGCCTTCCGGGAGAAGGTTGGTGAAGAAAGGGAAAAGATGTTCCGACCGATAAGGCTCTTCCCGTTTGGGTAGTGTCAGCGATACCGGACCGCCATCAGAGTGAAGGTAGTCGGATGTGTAGCGGAACTCATACCCTCTGCCTGGTTGTTGTTCCGAAATATAACCGGCATGTCGGTCATTGACGTAAACGGCGAGTTGTCTCATGGATTCGCTTTGGTTTTAGACGGTCTGACGTATTTCATATTTTATTACCATGCCAAGGACTTCGAGAATCTTCAAGACAGTGGACAAGGAGGGATTGGCTTTGCCTCTTTCAATATCCTTGATAGTGCAGATTCCCAATCCTGACATTTCTGCCAAGTCCAATTGGGTTATTCCTAAATCGGCACGACGCTGTTTCATCATCTGAGATAGATTCATAGGTACAATATTTTATACTTCTTTGCAAAGATAGGACATATTTTTCAATTACGCAAGAAAAAGTATGTAATATTATACTGCAAGAATGGATTGACCATAAATCAAAATCTTCTACCCCGTGATTCATGTTTATCCTACCCCAATCCTTAACCAGGGTGGGGGCTCGGTAACTTCTCACGGTCTTTCCACATCAGAGTCATGTCTCGCAGAACGACATGTTGAGGAGTGTCTTATTACATCGTCGTGGAAAAAGCAATCCACACATTATTGTATAAGGCAAAAATAGGATAAATAAACAAAAGTGCAAAGCAATCGACGAAATAAAAATTGACAAGAATTCACAACACTGCGTAAAATATTGATTATAAGGGTTTTGTAAATGCGAAAAAATACTACGAAACAATTTGAAAGAACTGACAAAATTCGTGTAATTCGTGAAGTCGCTTGCGATTTTTTAAATCAAATTTTCGTGTTATTCGCATTCGTGTTCGATGCGGTGACAATCAGGCGAAGCCCAAAATAATTTTCAATCTTCAATCAGGCGAAGCCCGAAATAATTTTCAATCTTCAATTTTCAATTTTCAATCGGGCGAAGCCCGAAATCAATTTTCAATCGGGCGAAGCCCGAAATATCATTCGCAAAGCAATCGCCTTGCGGTCTCGATAATCGTGTCGCGCCCCTTGGCCATATCCTCGTCAGTGAGAGATACGGGATAGTCGGGAGCAATGCCGAACTCCGTGTCCTGCTTGTCGCGGTCGTACATCGGACAGGCAGAGAAGCGGATACTCCAGCCACACGGCAACTGACTCGAGAAAGGCAGACCGGCACCACCGCCGGTGCGGTCGCCCACTACAATCACGTTGGGAAAACATTTCATGTATTTCACAAACTCGTTGGCTGCGCTGAACACCCCACGGTTGGTGAGCACTGCCACACGCTTCTGCCAACGTCGCCCGCTGGATGGCTTCAGATGCTGCTCCTCCATTGCGGAGAAGTCGCTGTGGCCCTTCCCCGTCTTGTGGCGGATATATCCCACCAACTTCTCCTCGTTGGTGAAACGGGCCGCCAACTCCTGTGCCGTGGAGACGAGGCCGCCGCCGTTGTCGCGGATGTCGATAATCAAGGCGCGGCAGGGAGCCAGCAGACTGAGCATGTTCTCGAGGTTGCCCGCCCCTATGTCGTTGGCAAAACTGGCGTAGCGCACATAGCCGATATTGTCGTCGAGCACGCGGTAGCGCATACCGGCACTCATTCTGTAGTCGGTACCCAGGTAAATGCGCAGCAGCGTGTCGCTCACATTGGTGGGGTAGTCCTCCTGCCAACTCCATTCGCGGCCGGTGTCGAAAGCCGTGTAGATATTCACATGACCGTCGCGCAACTCCGACAGCATGTTGCAGAGCACCTCAAACATCTGGAGCCTGCTCATATTGTCGTTGAAGCGGGGAGCGTAGCGGGCATGTACCTCGTTCCAGTCGAGACCGATGGCGGCCTTCTTATAGTCGAAGAAGCAGTAGTGCTCGTCGATGATGCGCCACAACGCCTCGAAGTTGCCCGAAGGGGTGTTGGGCATTTCTTCCTCTTCTACACACGCGGTGGGCAGTGTCAGCGCGCAGCAGACCAGGACAATGGCGGCAAGGCAATGGAGGAGGTGTCTGTGGATGGCTGTCATGGGATGATGTCGGTAATGGTGAAGTGTCTCACGTATCCGATGAGGAATGAGTGGGTGTAGAAATGCTGTTTCAAGTGGTTCACCTCGGCTTGCTGGTAGTCGCCGAGATAACCCACACGCCAGGTGGTGTGCAACAGGCGGAAATCCACCGTGAGCATCTGCCGAAGCGAAGGGGCAGAGGCAACGGTGGTCACCACGGCGTTGTGGTCGTAGTTGCCGAGCGAGAAGATTTCATAGTACGACTGCCCGTAGTTGGGACTGAACATGATGCCCACCAGGGGCACCGATACCTCGTAGCGGAAGTGGAGTTTCGCCTTCCCCAGGTGGGTGCGGCAGAGGGCTGCCAGCGAGGGACCCAGTTGCAGCGATAAACGTACCTGGGCAGGGTTGTTGGAATTGCGCTCGTCGTAGATGAATCCCAGGTTCAGGTCGCCCATCCATCCTGCCTGCAACTGCCAGGAATCGCCGAGATGCCAGTCGCGGCGGCGGGATAGGTTGAGGGTGTAGAGCCCCGACATCTGACTGCCGTCGCCAGAGCGGTCCTCGCCCATGGCGATGCTCCCGTAGTGGGTGAGTTGGGTGATGAAGCGCCGTCCGGGGCGCAGCCGCATGTTCTGCGAAACAAAGCGCAGTTCCACGCCACTGTACTCCTCGGGCGAGAGATAGGTGTCGAGGGTGTTGATATGTCCTATTCCCAGCAACTGCACGTTCTCTACCTCACGACTGGCAGAAGATTGTGCGCAGAGTGGTGTAGTCCACCAACATGAGAGGAAGAGGATGAAGGTGGAAAGACAGTGGAGATAGGGCTTTCTAGAAATCTTTATCATCGAATAGGAACTGTTGACCAGTAATCTCGGTGATGACTTGCTGCTCGCTCTTGCCGGCATCGGGGTCGAGGTTCTCGGGCTCCTCAGGCTCCTCGTTGCTGTCGTCGGATTCTGGCTCTGGGAAGCGGGTGGGCTCCAGTTCCTCTACCTTGTCGATGTGCAGCGTGGTGATGCGCTTGCCGCGGGCCTTGAAGCCCTTCACGGCGATGAAACTCTCCACGTCGACCTCCATCGGCTCGCGGCTGGCGTCGGTGCCGCCGAAGTGGACGAGGATGCGTGGATAGGGCTGGTCGGTAAGCAGCAATTCGCGGTTCTCTGGGTTCTCGCCCAGGTAGTTCTGGTGGCGCTTCGTGGCCTCCATCCTGAAACGTTTCAGATAGAGGAACCCTTGTTGCTCGGCATCGAGGAGCACGGCGCTCCACACCTTGTTGGGGTCCCATTTCTCTACAATGCGGATGTTCGACTCGAAGTGGTTGTTCACGTCGAAGTTGGTGATATAGAACTCACCGCCTTCGAGCACCACGAGGATGTAGTCGCCCTCGTTGAACTCGCCCAGCAGACGGCCGTGCTCGTCGTAGTTGAGGCGGTTGACATCGGGGTCGTACCACACCTTCCTGCCGCCGAGGGTGCTGTGGCCGTGACTCTTCAGCGCGATGCGGTGGATGGGGTTGCGGGTGAGTAGGTTGCCCTTGCTGCCACGCCCCTTGATGAGCACCTCGGAAAAGTCTTTCTCAATGAAGATTTTCTTCAGTTTGGGGTTGGGCTCCAGCGTCACCTTGATGACCTCGGCCTCGCCATTGGGGTTGCAGGTGAAGTAGACTACCCTGGAACCGGGGGTGCCCTGCGTGAGGTCGTATTCCTTGTCGCGGGCAAGACTGGTCACGTTGAAACGCTTGATCATGTAACTGCCACGCTTGCCGTCGCGGTAGACGACGTTGTAGATGGTGCGGGTGTCGTTTTTCTTGAACACCTGCACGTGGAGCACGTTCTTGCCCACGAAAATCTTCTCTGCCACCTTCACCACCTTGTACTTGCCGTCGCGGTAGAACACAATGATGTCGTCGATGTCGGAGCAGTTGCACACAAACTCGTCTTTCTTCAGACCCGTGCCGATGAAACCGTCGGAACGGTTGATGTAGAGTTTCTGATTGGCTTCCACCACCTTAGATGCCACGATGGTGTCGAAGTTCTTGATTTCGGTAAGGCGGGGATGCTGGTCACCGTATTTCTTGAGGATATACTCAAACCACTTCACGGTGTAGTCCACGAGGTGGGCAAGGTCGTAGTCTATCTGCTCTATCTCGCCCTTGATGCGGAGGATGAGTTCGTCGGCCTTGTCTTTGTTGAACTTCAGGATGCGCTGCATCTTGATTTCCATCAGCCGTAGGATATCGTCCTTGGTCACCTCGCGAATCATCTGTGGATAGAATGGGGTGAGGCGCTCGTCGACATAGGCGCAGGCGGAGTCCATGTCGGGGGCGTTCTCAAACGGACGGCCCTTGTAGATGCGCTCCTCGATGAAGATCTTTTCCAACGAGGCAAAGTGGAGTTGTTCGAGCAGTTCGCCCTTGCGTATCTCCAGTTCGCGGCGCAACAGGTCTTTCGTGTGGTCTGCGGAATGGCGCAGCAGGTCGCTCACGGTGATGAACATCGGCTTGTTGTCTACGATGACGCAACAGTTGGGCGCGATATTGATTTCGCAGTCGGTGAAGGCGTAGAGGGCGTCGATGGTCTTGTCTGACGACACGCCGGGGGCGAGGTGAACGAGAATCTCCACGTTGGCAGCGGTGTTGTCGTCCACCTTCTTCACCTTGATTTTGTTCTTCTCGATGGCCTTGAGGATGGAGTCGATGAGGGTCGACGTGGTCTTGCTGAATGGTATCTCGCGGATGACCAGCGTCTTCGTGTCGAGTTTCTCGATTTTAGCGCGTACGCGCAGTCCGCCGCCACGCAATCCGTCGTTGTAACGGCTCACATCGATGGAACCGCCGGTGGGGAAGTCGGGGTAGAGTTTGAACTCCTCGCCACGCAGGTAACTGATGGCGGCGTGGCATATCTCGCAGAAGTTGTGGGGGAGCACCTTGGAGGCCAGTCCTACGGCAATGCCCTCGGCACCTTGTGCAAGGAGCAGGGGGAATTTCACGGGCAGCGCGATGGGTTCCTTGTTACGCCCGTCGTAACTCAACTGCCAGTCGGTGGTCTTGGGGTTGAAAACGGTGTCGAGGGCGAATTTCGAGAGCCGCGCCTCGATGTAACGGGGAGCGGCAGCACGGTCGCCGGTGAGGATGTTGCCCCAGTTGCCCTGGGTGTCGATGAGCAGGTCTTTCTGACCGAGTTGCACGAGGGCGTCGCCGATGGAGGCGTCACCGTGGGGGTGAAACTGCATCGTATGGCCCACGATGTTGGCCACCTTGTTGTAGCGGCCGTCGTCCATGCGCTTCATCGAGTGGAGGATGCGGCGCTGCACGGGTTTCAGACCGTCGTCGATTTTCGGCACGGCACGCTCGAGAATCACATACGAGGCGTAGTCGAGAAACCAGTTCTGGTACATCCCGCTGAGGTGGTGCACGGCGGAGGCGTCGAAGCGGTTTACCGGACGGTAGTCGGAGTGCTGCTCCTCGGGCTGCTCTTCACCGTCCTCGTCGTCGGCAAAGTCGTTGTCTGATTCTTCGTCTGTCGTGTCGCTGTCGTCGGACGGTTCCTCTACGTTCTCGTCGCTAACGGGGTCTTCGGAAACACCTTCGTTTTCGAGATTCTCGTCGTTTTCCAATATTTCGTCGTCTTTCTTCTTGTCGCTCATGTCATTGTGCGTTTTTATGTGTGCAAAGGCTGTCGCCTTCGCACATTTGGGGCAAAGGTATACAAAAAAACTGAGAAAAGCAAATAGAGGTGTGTTTTTCGGGGTTTTATCCCATGTCAGGCGAAGATTTGGCAGGCATGGAATAATCTTTAATTCAAGTTCCGCAAGTTTAAACCTATTCGAAAAGAAGAGGTCATTATCAAAACGGCCTCGCAAGTCTGCCACGACAAGTGGCGGGGTGTTAGCAGGGCGAACGACGGCGGAACGTGTTCGCGGTTCTTTCTTGTTTCTTCTTTCTGTCCACACAGAAAGAAGAAAATACCTGAATATCAATTAAATATTCAACTTGAGAAAGTCGCAACTTGAGAAAGTTGAATATTTAATCAGGACTAACCCCTGAATAACTATGCATTCCTCCCAAAAGATAGTTGACACCGAAATAGGTGATAATGACCACCAGAAACGCGCTGATCATGTAGATGTGGTAATAATGGGGCTTGCGAAGAAATCCGACCGATGCTTTGTGAAATGGCACGGCGTATACCATGAGGGTGATGAGTGCCCATGACTCTTTGGGGTCCCACGACCAGTAGTTGCCCCACGACACATTGGCCCATACTGCTCCCAGGAAGATACCGATGGTGAGCAGGAAAACGGCTGGGTAGAGCAACAGTTGAGACAGGGCGGTGACCCGCTCCAGTTCATCGCCTTTCTTGTGTCTTCTCAGGAGTAATGCCTGCACGCCCAACAGCCATTGCAGGGCAAACAGGGCATAGGCGCACATCACCGTCATCACATGCACGGAGAGAAGCGGTGAATGAAGCACGGGCATCAGTGGCGTGAGTTGTGAATTGCTGCCCGCCAACATGGCTACCAACAGACAGAATGAGGCAAGCAACGGACCGAAACCGGCGATAATGGGGAATTTCCGACGAAGAGAGATGGTGAGCAAAAGCAATGACCAAGCCATGAACAACATGGTTTCGTGGCCGTTGCTCACGGGAATGTGCTCGCTCAGCCACCAGCGCAGGCCGAGCAATAGGGTGACATACAGGGTCAACAGCATGACGAATGTCAAAGATAACGCCTTGAGCCATGACTTTTGATGCGATGAAAGGAGCAGCACTACACACAGCATCAGACTGAGAGTCAGCGCCGCGAACACGGGCCATTTCTGACTTCGCACCGTGTTGTAGAAGATTTCTGCTCTTGTGGTGCGCTCTGAGGGGAGAATGTCTGCTGTCGTGGTAGCCGAAGATGGATCGCCTGCCTGCAGCATGTCACGCTGAAAGAGTTTAATCTTCGCAATGATCTCTATAGCCCTGTCGCGCTGTCCTGTTACAATGCTCTCCGTCAGGTAGTCCATGGACTGCTTGATGAAGAACTGCTCCTTGACGGGAATTTCCTTCGGGAGCGATTGCCCGCCTGGCGTGTACCAGTCTACCTCATCGCCGTTGCGATAGGGGAACATCCTGATGAACTGTCCGCTATAGAACATCTCCACCATGTGGAATTGCTCATCGGCTTCGGTCAGCGCTTTCCTGTTCATCGAACCGTCGCCCTTTCTCATTGCCTCAACGGCATCTTTGAGTTTGTATGTTTGGTATTCATCCACGAAATCACGGTAGGATGCCCACTGCCCATTGATGCCCAGCAACTGTTGCACATCACGGTTTTTTACACGAATCAACTTCTGCTGTTCCCATGGAGAGTAGTATATCATCCAACTTGTGAAAATCTCGTCGGCAGAATAGCCCGACCACGACGCGCTGCCCGAAAGTTTGGTGACAAAATCTGTTGCCACGGTGTTGAGCGGACAGATGCGGTTGTTGTAAATCACGTTGATGGTGCCTATCCGGTGGGCAATGTCCTTGTCCACCACCTGCAAGCCGTCGTCGGCACGGAGGGGTGAAGGGGATAGGGTGAGAAACATGAGGAGGACGAGTGGCTGCATGGCCTTGCGGTAGAGCGTGCGCATCTGTGTATGGCGTGACAGCAAGGTGGCGATGATGCTCACCAGCAACAGCAGGTAACCGAAATAGGTGATGGCAATGCCGTATGGGTCGTGGCTGATACCAAGCGATACTCCCTCGCCGTCGGTGTCGTAACTCGACTGGAAAAGTCGGTAACCGTCGATGTGCCCTACATGGTTCATCGATACGACAACATCTTCTCCATGGGTGTTTTGAATGATGCTCTGGTAGTCGAGAGGGGCATCGGTGCCAGGATAGTTGACTATTTGAAACTCCTTCAATGTCAGAGAGAAAGGCAGTTGATGGGGGTGCCCTTCGTCATCGGTATATGCCGACACGGCTGTTCCGATGCGAAGTCCGATGATGCCGCTGCGTGAAAAGAGATGGGTGGTGAGCGCGCCTGCCAGAATGACGACGAATGAGAGGTGCAGCATCATGACGGCAACACGCCTGTAAAGGTGCTGCCTGACCATATACGCACAGGCAGCAGCGGTGAGGAGCATCCACAGCGCGGCAAACCACCATGTGCCGTAGATATGCTCGCTGGCAAAACGGGTGCCGTGATATTTCTCTATGACAGTAGCAAACCCTATACACACCGTGATGAGTGTGTATAGGGTGAAGATGAGTTTCTTATTTACCAATGTGGATTAAATGGATTCAATGAAATAAATAATCTGGTCGCGTTGTTTCTTCGTCAGGTTGCGGAACTGCACCACGGAGTTGTAGGCATCGCTCGTGCCTCCTTCTTTCTTGCATCCGTGCCACATGATGGCTTCCATCACGTTGCGGGCACGGCAGTCGTGCAGACGCTCCACGCCACTTCCACACTTGGCGGCCAATCCGCGTCCCCACAAGGGGGTGGTGCGGCACCAACCGGTGCGGATGTCGTTCTTCATCCACAGACGGTGCTGCACGAAATCGGTGTAGGGCCAGATTTTCTGGTGGGGATAGCGCGGCATGTCGTTGTCGGAGGTGAAGAACCTGGCGGGGTCCTGGATATGGTCTTCGCCTGTCTGCCACGACGGACGGTGACAGGCGGCACACCCTATCTGCGAAAACAGTTTCTTGCCTTCCTTGAAGTCATCGGTGGTGGTGTTGCGGGCAGCGGGCACAGCCAGTCCGCGGTGCCAAATCATGAGATTCTTGTATTGGGCATCGGTCATCTCAGCATCGAGCGACTTGCTGGTGAGATAGGTGTAAATGTCTTTCTCCAGGTCGCCGGTATGCCATTCGGGATGTGCTTTCGTGGGGTCTATGCGGTTGATGTATTCGGTGAAACCGGCCTGCACCTCGGGGTCTTGCGACGACTTGGTGGCATAGTATTTCCCGGCAAGGTCGAGATAGTGGTAGCGGCGGTCGGAACGGTTCACGTTGGTGATGTTCCAGATGGCATTGGCGCCGGCTGCATCAAGAATCGGACCACGCGACAGGGCATAGGTGTAGCGCCGCACATATTTCGTGCCGTCGCCCTGCAGTGAGTTGCTGTAGTAACTTTTCCAGGTGTTGGAAGCCTGGTCCCACATGGCGGGGTTCAACGCGTCGGTGCGGCCGATGCTGTTGAAATACTCGCTCTCTGCCTTCCATTGGGCGGTGATGTCCTCGTCGGGGATGGCGTCAGTCAGTCCTGTGCCGTAGATGCCGATGGTCGATTCCAGCAAAACGCCAATCTCGTTGTTGTATTCTGCTTCGGAGAGGGTCACGTCGGTGCCGCTGCGCTGTACCACCACCGGTGCATAATAGGCCTGATAGGGGATGGATACCTCAGGGTAGATGAGCGAATAGGTCTCGCCGTCGGGGAACTGGTTCCCCCACTCATCGGTGTAGTTGTTCCACGATATCTTAATCTGGTTCTCGTCGATGGGGGCCTTGAAGGGCTTCACGGCGCCTGTCTGCGGCATGCCGGCCACCGAACGGATGTAGGCATTGGTGGTCTTGTCGTAGATGACGAGCAGGTAACCGTTGCGGTGGGTGTCGGCTTTGTAGTCGGTCTGGCGTGCGCCATGGCCATAGCCGGGGTGACAGTAGAGGCAGCCGCGACGCACATAGACGGGACCCAGACCGTGGAAAGCACCATCGGTGTTGGTGTTGTAGTCTTTCTCAAAAAGGTATTCTCCCTCGTTGAAGGCTGTCATCATGCCGGCGCTCTCCACAGCCTTTGAGGGCTGCTTGAATGCGGTGGAGGTGTTCACTGTGGTCGTACCGAGCAGTCCGCCTGCGTAATAGTCTTCAGGGTAGTCTGAGTTGGTCGGATTGCCTATTTCCCACGTCGTGGGCGAAACATCATTGTCGTCGGAACAACCAATGGTGATCATCGTACCCATCAAGGCAATACCGAATAGGAATGGTCTGTTCATTAATCTTCAATTTTCAATCTCAAAGAGTTATTTTTTGATGTTCACTATCGATTGATAGAGTTTTTGCGCGTTATCGGCCAGCAGACGGTAGGTGGCGAGCACCACATTGTCGACATAGTTCTCGTTGATGACCTGGCACTGTGCCTCCACGGTCTGGTTGCCGGCATATCCTGACAGTGTCTTCGAGAGTTCGTCGAGCGCGTCGTCAAGTTCGCCCAAAGCATCGATGGCTGCCTTGCAGGAGGCATCGGAGTAGTAGAGGGCAAACGGATTCTTCATACCCTTGATTTTGGCCAGAGCGGCATCGAGTTTGGCCATCACAGCATTGGCCTGGCTGGCCAGCGCGGCATTGCCTGAGTTCTGGCAGAAATAAATCAGCGACTGCTGGGTGGGAACGGTGGCACCCATCTTGCCATAAAGGGCATTCTTGCAACTGATGATGTTGTCGTAGAAGTCGGTGATGGAGTTGTAGGCATAAGGCGACTCGATGTAGGCAGGGTCCTCGCCGGTGTAGGGCAGACCTATCTTCGAGTCTCCCACTTCGCCGATGATGTCCTGGCAGCCGGAGATAATCTCAAGCGTGGCGTCGAGAGCCGTGGCCCAGTCGCCGGTACCGGGGGTCTTGAAGGCCTTGCCGAAGTTCTGAAACGAACCCAGCGAACCTTCTGCATCGCCGTCGTCGTTGATGCTGTTGTGAGTGGCCACGTAGTTGATGGCAATCTGATGGCGCTCAGCATTGCTCTCCTTCGAGTCCCAGGCGGCTTCCAGCGTGGCAGTGGCGTTGTAGAGGTCTTTGGCCACAGCACAGATGTAGTTGTACTCGAGGTTGGTCAACTGACTGATGGGGCGGGGCGAACCCTGACGGAAAAGCACATATTCCAAACCATGATAACCCAGAATGCCGGAGTTGGCGGTCTTGATGAAGTTGTCGAGATTCGACATCGCCTTCTCGTCGCGCAGCACGTCAGCCAGGTCGTTGGCGGCTACTGGCCATGTGTCTGTGTGGGGGTCGATGGAGTAGACATCGGCGGCTCCGAAAAGGAAAGCCTCACTGTTCTCCCAGTTGGCACGGGCTGTCTTCCAGTCGCTGCAGGCCTTGTCGAGGGCGGCCTGTGAACCCGTAACAGTGGTGGTGTCGGCATCGTCATCGCTTGAGCATGAAACGAAGCCGGTAGAGAGAGCGACAGCAAATGCTGCGATTTTCAAAAGATTCTTACTTTTCATTGTGCTAAATGTTTATAATGATGTTATTCTGATCTCAAACCTCAGGTGTTATAGGAGTTTCCCGCAATACGTGATGCCCAAGTTGATGCTTGGCTCGTTGTTGTAGGGCTGTTTGTATAGCGGACTGTCTGATGTCAGACCGTTGTTGTTCACTTTCTCGAAGAATCGGTAGGAGTACTCACCTTTGATGGTGATTTGCTTCACAGGCGAGAAGTTCAGGCCTAATGCACACCTGTATTTCTTGGTATACTTGTACATCGACTCATAAGTGCCCGATGCCATCGTGTCGTAGTGCTCGAAGCGTCCGAAGATATACAGTTTCTCATTCTTCTCACGCAATCGGGGTATCTGGGAGAAGATGTTGTAGCCGGCTTCTATGGCGTATGCCAGGGCATTGCTGCCGATGTTGGAATAATGGTGGGGGTTGCCGTCCTGATATTTGTGGTGTGTCCAGTTGGCCTGGTTATAGGCGGAAATCTCGTCGGCATCGCTGAAGTGGGCATAGTCCACATTGCCGCGAACAATCCAGTTCCAGCGGTTGAGAGAGAAATCCAGGGCTACGATACACAACGCTCCTGTCAGGTCGTCGTATTTGGCACCCGGTGTGCGTAGGGTGTTGCGGAAGGTGTAGCCATAATAACCGCTAAGTCCGATGCGCAGGCCCTTCAGCGAATAGTTGTCGATGCGCAGGACACCGGCATAGTTGTTGGCAACCTTGAATTCATAGGGACTGGTGGCTCCGTAATGTACGAAATTTTCAGCAGTGAAACTCTCTGAGTTCAGACCTGAGAGCAACTGGGCCTCGTAACGCCAGTCCTTCAGACGGCCCCATAGCGAAAGGCCCACCTGGTGCCAGGTGTTGGGCATGATGGTGGCCTCGCCTTCGGGACGGTAAACGGTGAAGAACTGGTGGGGCTCGTGGTAGGCGTTGGAGTAGCCCACGGGCACGATAATCTCACCGGCCTTGATATTGAACTTGCCACCCCAGAATGCTTTGTTGATCCAGAATTGCTCGATGTTCACCTCGCCGCCTTTTTCCACCTCGGCCTCATATTCACCGGCCTCTTCGGCTTCTATCTCCACAGCAGTGCCATTACCGCCGTGTTCAAACTCTATCTCTGCGCCCATCGACCAGCCCTTGCCGAAATCGAAACCGAGGTTCACACAGACGTGGGGCAGGTCGAAACGGCCATGGCTCTTGTCGTCAGCATAGTTTTCCGGTATCTTGTAGCGATTGAAACTCTGACTGTAAAAATTTCTGCTCATCACGGCCTCGCCATATCCACCAATGTGGAGACGTGAGAGCAATTCACTCTTCTCTTCTGTTCTTGCCACTTGCCGTGTGGCTCCTGTGGTGGCATCTACGCCCATGTCGTCGGACTCCTGAGCCATTGAGCAAATGGGCAAAACTACGAGAACAACAGTGGAAATGATTGGTCTCGTCAATCGCTGAAAATTGTGCTTGAATGGATTCATGACTGCAAAATTACTCCAATCCATTTGGGCTGACAATACTCAAAAATCAGTATTCTGGAAGACGTGCTTAGGTATGACTACTCGGTTACTATGAATTGAATACCATGTTCTTGTTATGTGCGTTAATGAATAGTTTTTGATAATACCTTCAAATGGGGATTGCGTTCGTCAAAGAAATAATGTAATTTTGCATCCGAAAAAATATATCAACTATCACCCCAACTTCTGATAGTAGAACAAGTGGAAACTTGAAAAAGCAATATACCGATGAAAAGAATGAAACTATACGAGGCTGATGATAAGATGATCGACCTTATCAGTGATAATTATAGCATGTTGCAGGGGCTAAACGCCTTCGGCATCCATCTTGGTTTTGGTGACAAGACCGTCAGCAAGATTTGCGACGAGCAGGGGGTGGATTGCCATACCTTCCTCACTGTCGTCAATTTCCTCATCAATGGATATGCCCCAAAGAATACCGACGACACAATTTCCGTGAAAACATTGCTCGATTACCTGCGTGCCTCGCATCGGTTTTTCCTCGACTTCCAGTTGCCGTCTATTCGGAAAAAACTGGAAGAGAGCCTTAGCAAAAGCGATAGCCTATCCGTACTGATTCTGCGCCTCTATGATGAGTATGCGCACGACATCCAACTGCACATGAAATATGAGGAGAAAACGCTTTTCCCGTATGTCGAGGCGCTCATTCGGGGAGAGAAAAAGACCGACTACAATGTGGAAATCTTCTCCAAGCATCATAGCGACACTACGGGAAAGTTTCATGAACTGAAGAACATCATCATCAAGTACTTCCCTCACGACGGACTCGCCAACAACCAACTCACAGCAACTCTCTACGATATCTACAACAATGAGGAATGGCTCTGCAACCACAGCAACGTGGAGGAGGTGTTGTTTGTACCGGCCATCCGCTTGATGGAACAGAAGTTGAAGAATGATGATGTGTCGGCTAGGATTTCAAACATGATCACTAAGGCCGACAGCATGGAACCGCTTTCGGAACGTGAAAAGGAGATTATTGTGTGTCTCGCTCAAGGCATGTCAAACAAGGAAATTGCCAACCAACTGTTCATTTCTGTCAATACGGTCATCACACACAGAAGAAACATTTTCAGGAAGTTGCAGATTCACTCGCTTGCCGGACTCACCATCTACGCCATTGCCAATAACCTCATCGACAAACAATGCTTTTTGCATCAGTAAGTAGTCTTTTTGCATCAGTAGGCAATCTTTTTAAACCAGTGAGCAATCTTGCTTCATTTCTTCTTCCATCACCTTGCTGGGGTGGAAAATTGGTGGCATTTCCACAATAATTCATGATAAATCCCTGTCCTTAACAAAAATAAACGTCTTTTTCCTTTGGGTTTCAGTGATTTTTCGTTATCTTTGCAGCGCAAAAGATTGTGTACCCGTTTCTGTACACTTGTCTGACAAGTGGAAAGATTGAAGCGGGGCAGGTCGTTTGCTTTGATGAATGTCAATGTTTGTTGGCTGTTGGAAATGTATGGTTCAGCGTGCGGAAAACAATGAAAGAATGAATGGAGTTTTACCGGGCGTAGATACTTTCCGTGGAGCCAATTTGTAATCGAATTAAAAGAAAAATGGCACAAGAAGATGTATTCAAGAAAATCGTGAGCCACTGCAAGGAGTATGGTTTCGTTTTCCCCAGCAGTGATATCTACGATGGTCTCGCCGCAGTCTATGACTACGGTCAGAATGGTGTGGAATTGAAAAACAACATCAAGGAGTATTGGTGGAAGAGCATGGTGCTGCTTCACGAGAATATCGTGGGTATCGACTCTGCTATCTTCATGCACCCCACCATCTGGAAGGCTTCGGGACATGTCGACGCCTTCAACGACCCTCTCATCGACAACCGCGACTCAAAGAAGCGCTATCGTGCCGACGTGCTCATCGAAGACCAAATGGCCAAATACGATGAGAAGATACAGAAAGAGGTGGATAAGGCCCGCAAACGCTTCGGAGAGGCTTTCGACGAGCAGAAGTTCCGGGAGACCAATCCACGTGTGCTCGACAATATCGCTAAGCGCGACGCGCTGCATGAGCGCTACGCCAAGGCCATGCAGGGCCCCGACCTCGAGGAACTGAAGCAAATCATCCTCGATGAGGGTATCATCGACCCCATCAGTGGTACGAAAAACTGGACCGATGTGCGCCAGTTCAACCTCATGTTCTCTACAGAGATGGGCTCGGTGTCAGATGCCGCCAACAAAATCTACCTGCGTCCGGAGACGGCACAGGGCATCTTCGTCAACTACCTCAACGTGCAGAAAACAGGGCGCATGAAGATTCCTTTCGGTATCGCACAGATAGGAAAGGCTTTCCGCAATGAAATCGTGGCTCGCCAGTTCATCTTCCGCATGAGGGAGTTCGAGCAGATGGAGATGCAGTTCTTCGTGAAGCCGGGTACCGAACTGGAGTGGTTCCCGAAATGGAAGCAGATGCGTATGGCATGGCATCTGGCCCTTGGCTTCGGTGCAGAGAACTACCGTTTCCACGACCACGACAAACTGGCTCACTATGCCAATGCCGCTACCGACATCGAGTTCCGTATGCCGTTTGGCTTCAAGGAGGTGGAGGGCATTCACAGCCGCACCAACTTCGACCTCTCGCAGCATGAGAAATACAGCGGTCGCTCCATCAAGTACTTCGACCCGCAAGACAATGTGAGTTATACGCCGTTCGTCATCGAGACATCCATCGGTGTCGACCGTATGTTCCTCTCGGTGATGTGCCACTCCTATCAGGAGGAGCAACTCGAGAATGGCGAGACTCGCGTTGTGCTCAAACTGCCCGCCGCACTGGCACCGGTGAAATTGGCCGTACTGCCTCTCGTGCGTAAGGACGGACTGCCAGAGAAAGCACGCGAAATCATCAACAACCTCAGGTTCCACTTCAACTGCCAGTACGACGAGAAGGATACTATCGGCAAGCGCTACCGCAGACAGGATGCCATCGGTACTCCTTATTGCGTGACAGTGGACTACGATACGCTCAACGACAATACGGTCACACTGCGATTCCGCGACAGCATGGAGCAGGAGCGCGTGAGCATCGACCAACTCAATGCCATCATAGAGGACAAGGTGAGCATCGCCAGCCTGTTAAAGAAACTGCAATAAATGGATTTAAGACATTTCATATCGGTTCTTGGCGCCTTCCTCTTGGCTCTTTCCTTCACCGCATGTAGCGAAACCGACGACACGGTGGAGGAGTTTCCCAACTGGAAGAGCAAGAATGAGGCTTTCTTCACCGCGAAATACAACACGGCGAAACAGGCCATCCAGGCGGGCGACAATACCTGGAAGATAATAAAAACGTATACCAAGGACCCGTCGAAAGAGGGAGTGCCTTCTGACTATATCCTCGTGAAGGTGCTCGAAGAAGGCACGGGCAGCGGATGCCCGCTCTATACCGACACCGTGAGGGCACACTACCGGGGGCAGTTGCTGGCCTCGACAACCCATGTCGACAAGACCGACAGTGAGTTGGGAATGGTGTTCGACACGTCATGGAGCGGTGATGTCTTCGACAAGAACACTTTTGCACCGATGAAATTCGGTGTGGCAGTAGTGGTAGATGGATTCTCGACGGCATTGCAGCACATGCATATCGGCGACAGGTGGAGAGTCTACATCCCATACCAATTAGGATATAAGGATAGAGACGACGCCTCGATACCGGCATACAGCACACTCGTCTTCGACGTGATGCTCGCCGCTTATTACAGGCCAGGGCAGTCGGTGCCCAACTGGAATTCCAATAACGGGATGCTTTGGGAAGAGTAATCCCGTCATGTAAGATGTCATTTCATAATTAATATAGAACTGTAATTTCTAAGTTTATATATAAGAATATGTGCGTCGATCCCCGTCTGCTCGAGAAGAGTATGATGGGGATTTTTTTTATGCCCACTGTTCTTATGGCTCTTTAACTCCTCGTTTATTCCCCCTTATATCCCCTTTACTCCTTGTTTTACCCCCATTTAGAGACCATTCAGCACATACATCTCTTCCTTTTTTCCTACTTCCATTCCATTTCATGACAAACATCAAGACTATTTGACCCATGTCAAGAAACATGCTCCTTAACGAGAAAAATGTGCAAAATTGTTTGCTGTGTGCGCAAACAGTCGTACCTTTGCATCGTCAAAAGGATAAAAGACCAGCATGACAAGTGAGATCAGCATGGTATTAGAGACAAGGTAAAAAGATGTATAAAGGATAACAGAAATAAAAAAATAGGTCACAGGATAAATAAGTCAGTAAAAGGTCATAGGATAATAGAAAAGAGCAAAAAATACGTATTAAGAAATAGGTATTAAGAAAAAAGATTGACCAGGATAACAGAAAAAGGTAAAAAGTGACAAGTAATAGAATCTGCAATAGGGTTCAAGATTGAGTTTCAGGTAACCGCTCACGCCGTGAGGTGACAGCGAATTGTTTAATTTAAAAGTTAAGAAAGGGTAAAAAGATGATTTCAACGATTGTATTGATTTTTGCAGTTTTGATTGCATCAGGATTCCTGTTCGAGAACACCATCGAGAAAAAATAACTCGGACAGATTTTATTGAGAAAACATGAGAAATAGATAGTACGCGGGTGGAGCCGACAATCGGTGTCCACCCGTTTTTTTGGGCGTTTTGTTTTGCTTTCCGCTCGTTTTTCACTACTTTCGCAGAGCAATGGGAAAATTCCAGGGAAAAAGTGACGTACTGTTGCAACTGATTCGTGAGGGTAAACAGTTGAATAACAGCGACAAACTCAACTTAATCATACAGTTGAGCATCCCTTCCATATTGGCACAAATCACCAGCGTGGTGATGTTTTTCATCGACCAGGCCATGGTGGGCCACCTCGGCGCTGAGGCTTCGGCAGCAGTGGGACTGGTGGAGACCTCCACATGGCTCGTTCTCAGTTTCACCAGTGCGGCATCGATGGGGTTTTCGGTGCAGGTGGCGCATTTCATCGGTGCCAACGATTTCGAGAAAGCCCGGCAGGTGTTCCGCCATGCACTCGTTGTCACCACCATCCTCGGCTTGGTCATCGTGGCGGTGGCGGTGGTGATAGCGCGGCCGCTTCCCTATTGGTTGGGCGGTGGAGAGACCATTGCCCACGATGGCTCGCTCTATTTCCTGGTCTTCGCTCTCTCTGTGCCCTTCTTCCAACTCAACAGCCTTTGCGGCGCCATGCTCAAGTGCTCGGGAAACATGCGCATACCGAGTCTGGTGAGCATCATCATGTGTGCCCTCGATGTGGTGTTCAACTATTTCTTCATCTTCATCGCCGGGATGGGGGTGGTGGGAGCGGCCATCGGCTCTTCCTTGTCCATATTACTTTGCAGTCTGGCACAGGCATATATCGCTATCTTCCGCAACAAGATGTTGTCGTTGAGGAGGGTGGGAGAACATTTCTTCTGGGTGGCCGACTACCTGCGTAATGCCCTGAAAATCGGACTCCCCATGGCTGTGCAGTCGGTGCTGATGGGAGGAGCGCAAATCGTGAGCACGATGATTGTGGCACCCTTGGGGAATATTGCCATCGCCGCCAATACGCTTGGCATCACTGCCGAGAGCCTGTGCTACATGCCGGGACACGGTATCGGCGAGGCGGCCACGACGCTCATCGGACAGAGTATGGGGGCACGCCGAAAAGACCTCTGCCGCAGTTTCGCCCGCATGACACTCTATACGGGCATGGTGGTAATGGCGGTGATGGGGGCGGTGATGTTCATCTTCGCGCCAGAGATGATGGCGCTGATGACACCGGTAGAGGAAATACGGCAGTTGGGCGCACAATGTCTGCGCATAGAGGCCTTTGCCGAACCTATGTTCGCTGCCTCTATTGTGGCCATCTGCGTGTGTGTAGGGGCTGGCGACACGCTCAAGCCTGCCATCATCAGCCTTTGCAGCATGTGGTTCTTGCGACTCACTCTCGCCTATGCACTGTCCATCAACTACGGCTTGCGTGGTGTATGGACGGCTATGGCCATCGAACTCACCTTCCGCGGCATCCTCCTCACCATCCGCCTCTTCCGGGGAAAGTGGATGAAGGAAATGGCCGGAAAAACACTGTAGAGACGGGATTCTTCCCGTCTCTACAGTCCGCACAACTTTTTATGAATGACACCCCGCACGGCGGTTAGATATCCATTTTTGCTATCCTTTCCTTTGCGGCATCATACTCCTCGATGAGTTGTTTCATCACAGCACTTACAGGGAGCACTTCCTTGATGGCAGAGGCTATCTGCCCGATTTCCAGTTCACCATTCTCAATCTCGCCCTCAAAAATACCGCGTTTCGAGGCGGCTTTTCCTAAAATGGCGCGCAGGTCTTCCACGGTGGCTCCTTCCTGCTCGGCTTCATGGATGCGGTTGTAGAGGTCGTTCTTCACCATGCGTGTAGGCGAGATGAGTTTCAGCGTGAGCATCGTGTCGCCCTCCTCCAGTTGCGTGCAACGGCTCTTGAAGGCCTCCGAGGCACTGCTCTCCTTGGTTAGGGCGAAGAGGGTGCCTATCTGCACGCCCTCAGCACCAAGGGCCATGGCGGCAAGCGTGGCCTGGCCCGAACCGATGCCACCGGCGGCTATCAACGGCAGCGACGTGGCCTTCCTCACCTGGGGTATCAGCGTGAGTGTGGTGGTCTCCTCACGGCCGTTGTGTCCTCCTGCCTCAAAGCCCTCTGCCACGATGGCGTCGACGCCTGCCTCTTCGCATTTCCTGGCAAACTTCGAACTCGACACCACGTGCACCACCTTCATGCCGGCGTCGTGCAGGCGCTGGGTGTATTTCTTCGGACTGCCTGCCGAGGTGAACACGATGCCTACCTTCTCTTCGATGAGAAGGTCGATGAGGCGGTCAATCTCGGGATACATCAGCGGCACGTTCACGCCCCAGGGCTTGTCGGTGGCCTCACGCATTTTGTGGATGTGCTCCACGAGGGTCTCGGGGTGCATCGACCCTGCTCCCAGCAGACCGAGTCCGCCGGCGTTGCTCACGGCAGAGGCGAGGCGCCATCCGCTAATCCATACCATCCCACCCTGGATGACGGGATATTTTATTCCGAATAATTCTGTGATTCTGTTGTTGGTCATTATTGTAGTTTTTTTATGGGTTCTTGGGGGCTTTGGCGGCATCATGGCGCTTTTTCAGGGCATGGGGGCCTATGGCTTCGGGGGTGAAGTATTCAAAACGGTCGAACAACGTGAACCCCATCTCCCTCAAGCACTGCTCGCTCTCGTCGATGTCGGCCTCGGTGTTGTATTCGGGGATAAGGGGGAGACGCAGGGTCACACGCTCCTGAAGGCCTTTGTCGGCAAGGTAGCGCAGGTTGGAGAGCACCCGCTCCACGTCACCGCCAGTATAGGCATGGTAGATGGCGGGGTGAGTGTCCTTCACGTCTACGATGAAGTGGTCTATGGCGCCTGTCAGTGCCTCTACGTTGGCATGTGGCACGTTGAGGCTGGTCTCGATGAATAGTTTCCATTCGGGGGGACAGATTTCGCGAAACCGCAGGATGAAGTCGTGGCGCAGGGCTGGCTCTCCGCCCCCGAAGGTGATGCCGCCGCCGGTGGCAAGAAAATAGAGGTTGTCGATAAGTGTCGCGTCAAGGAGTGCTTCGGGGGTAAGCACCTGGCATGGGGTCGTGGGGTCGAGCGACTGTGGGTTGAGGCAATAGTGGCAGTGGAGCGTACACCGGTGGAATGCCACCAAGGTGGTCACTCCCTCGCCGTCGGTGGCAATGCGGTGGCGGCTGATGCCGAAGACAGGACATTCCATGGCGCTATCCCAGTAAAAAGCCTATACTCAGCAGAATGCCGTAAATGAACATGTTGCGGGCGTTCTCACCGAGAATCTTGTTCAGCCCAAAGCCCTTGCCGATGGTCTTCATCCGCTCGCTCGTCACCAGGTGCAGCGAGAGATAGACCACGGGCAGCAGGAAAGCCCAAAAATGGCCGTAGGCCCAGTATACCAACCCCAACAGGCAGGCGATGATGCCCAAGGCGGGAAAAAGCCGTTCGGTGGCTCTCGCGCCAATCCTCACCACAAGGGTGTTCTTCCCCGTGCGGCGGTCGTTGTCGCGGTCGCGGTAGTTGTTCACCACGAGCAGGGTGTCTATCACCAGCCCGCAGGCCACCGATGCCGTAAACACCTCGAGGGTCATCCTGCCGGTCTGCAGGAAGTAGGTGGCACCTACGGGCACGATGCCGAAGAACAGAAGCACGAGCACGTCGCCCAAACCCAGGTAGGAGAGGTGGGTGGTGTAGAGGAAGCAGAAGACCACGCAGAGCACGCCGATGGCTACCATCCACCAACCGCCATAGAGCACCAGTGGTATGCCCACGGCACAGGCTGCCGCCGTGGTGAGGGCGATGGCCTTGCGCATGGCACTAAGGGTTACCCAACCTTGTGCGCAGGCTCGTTTCGGCCCTAAGCGCTGCTCGTCGTCGGTGCCTTTCCTGAAGTCAAAGTAGTCGTTCACCAGGTTGGCGTCTATCTGCATGATGAAGGCGAACAGCAGACAGAGGATGGCAGGCAATACCTTGAATCCCGTGCCCGAGAGGTCGCACCATGCCATCGACAGGGCTACCATCACCGGGACGGCGGCTCCCGACAGGGTCTTGGGGCGAGCGGCGAGGAGCCACGCCCGGGGGGAGTTGAGTCTCACTTCTTCTTCCATGTTGATATCATCACGGCGCGTCGTCGCTGCGGATGTCGCTGCGAGGCGAGCCCTTGCAGGGTCAAAATTACAACTATTTTGCCAATTTGGTGGGTTTTTCCCTCGTTTTTTTTGTTTTTCCGTTTGCTTTCGCTAATTTTGCGTAGTCACCAATCTTCTTTCTGCTATGATCGACAACAACGTAAGCCTTGACCTGATGGAGTTTGTAGAGGTCAATATTCTGCCCCGTTACAACGCCTTCGACAAAGCCCACAATCTCTCTCATGCCAATAGGGTCATACGGCAGTCGATAGACCTGGCCCGCACCATGGGGGCCGACATCAATATGGCTTACGTGATAGCCGCCTACCATGACCTAGGACTGGAAGGACCACGGGCGGTGCACCATATCACCAGCGGCAAGATTCTACTGGCCGATAAGCGCCTTTCGAAATGGTTCTCGCCGGCACAACTCCAGGTGATGAAGGAGGCGGTGGAAGACCACCGCGCATCGGCTTCGCATGCCCCACGGAGCCTCTATGGCAGGATAGTGGCTGAGGCCGACCGCGACATCGACCCCGAGACGGTCATCCGCCGCACGGTAGAGTTTGGGCTGGGACATTATCCGGAAAAAAGCAAGGAGGAGCACTGGGAGCGTTTCATGGAGCACATGCACAACAAATATTCTTCGCATGGCTACATCAAACTGTGGTTGCCTGGCTCCGACAACGAAAAGAAACTCAAGCAGTTGCGTGACCTGATAGAGTCGCCTCAAGCCATGCGCCCCATCTTCGACCGTATCTTCGAAGAGGAAACAGCCGGCAACCAGTAAAGTCCCTGAAGTCTTTTATGCCTTCTAATTGAAGAAATTCCACGACACCCCAAAGCGCAGCACGCGGGTGTTGGTGGGGTAGTGGGGGGTAAGGAAATAGTTGCCGCCGTCGGAAGGACTGTTCACATGACTCATCATCACGAAAAACCTGGCATGCTTCAGGAAGAAGTTGGCATAGACGTTCACAAACGGGTAGTTGCCTATCTTCACGCGGCTTTCGGCATTCTCCTGCACGGCATATTGCGCCAGACCGGGCACATAGTCGGGTGCCTCGTATTTGGTGAAGTAGCGCACATCGGCACCGAAGTCGCAGTCGAGCACGCGCGAAATCTTGAACCTCAGAAACAGGTTGGCATAGGCATTCAGGGCGGGCACGGGGATGATGTCTTCGTGACTGGATTTCTGGTAGGTGAGCAGCAGGTTGAGGTTGAGCAGACCAAAGCGCAGGTCTTGACCCAGTGAGGCGGTGAACACGCTGATGTTCTCGCTGGTCTGACGGATGCCGGCAGTGTTGTTCAGCCGCAGGTAGTCGTCGTTCACCGTGTAACTGTTGCCGAAGTAGATGTAGTTGGTGAGGTTGTCTATAGCCACCCTCAGGTGGGTCTTCGTGCGCTGGAGGGAGAAGCGGCCCTGCACGCGGGCATGGGTGTAATTCTTCAGGTCGTTGTTGTCCCACCAGAAATGGCGCGAGCGGTAATGCTTCTGATAGTAGGAGGGGGTGGAGATATGGAGGAAACCATCGGCAGCCAACTGTATGGTGTCGCCCAACAAGCGGAAGTTGAGGTCGGCGGTGCCGTCGATGAACATGTCGCCGATGGCGTCGCCGAGAACACCAAATTCTGCCGTGGCATTATAGTGCAACACCTTGCCCTCTTTCTTGCTGATTTGTCCGCCGAGATAGATTCTCGACTCGTTGTGGCTCACCTCTGCCGCCGTGGTGTCGGGCAGGGTGTAGTGACGCAGGTCGTGGGCAATGAAGCCTTTCAGACCGGCTTTCGCCCATTTGTTGAACCCTTCGAGCAAGGCGATGGCGAAGGTGTTCTTCATCTCGAAATACCGCGTCCTGTCGTAGATGGAGTCGCCGGAGAGGCGGCTCATCGTGGCGTAACTATCGGCATAGTAGTCGTCGGGGGTGTCGTAGGCTTGGTAGATGCGGCGGTTGTTCTGTAGGTTCATCGTGTGGATGAAACTGGTCACCGGCACATATTCGTTCTTCAGCCAGGCGGTGTCGGCAGGGGCCTCGTCTTCCACCATGGCGGCATTTTGCCGCTCAAACTCCACCTGCCTGTCATAGTCGTCCTCGTCAAACTCCAATCCTTCTTTCTCGGCTTTCTTCCTGGCATCTTCCTTGGCTTTCCTGGCATCATTCTCCTTCTGCGACTCCATGGCGAATTTCTTGGCCTTGATTTCCTCTTCGGTCATGGGCACCTTCCGGTTGAAACCTACGCTGTAGCGGTGGGTGAGAAACAAATGCTGGTTGTCGTTGCGGTTCCAGTTCTGCGAAAGCATCGTAGGTATCTCGCTCTCGCTGTAGTTGTCGTTGAAACTCTCGGGATGGGTGATGTAGTTGTCATTGGTAATTCCGCCGTTCTCAGCCTGTTTCTGATGGTTGGTAGAGAAGAGCAGGTGGGCCTGGTAACGGTCGCCGAGGTAGGAGCCCCAAGTGGTGTAGTTGAAGAGGGCGGCACTGTTGTCGGAATAATAGCCGCGCCCGTAAAGGTAGTCGAATTTCAATCCCAAACCCAAGCGCTTGCCGGCATTCACGGCAAAGAGGGCCTTGAAGTGGTCCTCACCGTTGGTGCGGTTGCCGCAGGTGTTCAGGCTGAGGTTGGTGACAGGTGAATAGGTGTTGGTGAAATGGAAATCACCGGGGCGGATGATGAAATAGTCTTGGTATTGGTTAAAGGGGAAGTCGCCTGGAATCTCCTTCCTGTCGGTGAACACACGGTTAAGGCGGGGCGCGCCGAGGTTGCCGGTGGTGTTGTACTCTCCGTACATACCCGTGGTAAAGATGGTGTTCATATACATATACGAAAGGGTGTCGGGCTCAGCGGGGGTGATGTCACCAAACCGCTCGTCCACCGTCCATACATGCATGCCGCGGGGGATGTCTTTCTTTCCAGAGCCAAGGCTGTCGGTCCTGCTGTGCGCAGGGGTGATGGTGCCGTCGGGGGTGATGGAGTTGTAGTCCTGGGCGCATATTTGGGCACAGGTAAGCGAAAGGAGTAGGGTGGCGAACCACAGTCGGTAGGTCTTCATAACGCGTTCTGGATAGGGGTTATCGCAACAGGCGGATGCAGCACTCCACCATCTTCACTGCCATGCTGGCCAAGAGCACGTAGGTGCCTATCGTACGGTAGTCGGTGAAGTAGAGCACCACACCGATGATAGCCATCAACATGAAGATGATGTTCAGCACGTTGCGAAACTTCAACATGTTGTCGTCATCGCGCTGCCGGCGGTGTCGTCGTTCGGGGCGTTGGGGGTATGAGGTTTCCATTTTGTCTATGATTACATGTCGTGCGAGCCGATAGGGGAACGACATTCAGTCGAAACGGTAGTTGTCAATTTTCAATTTTCAATAACTCCTTTCATTTGCTCCATGACCTCTTCCATGCGGTCTACGGTCAAACGGCGGTATTTACCGGTGATTCTCATCAGTTTGGTGCGCTTCTTGTTCAGGGCGTATTGGTCGGTAATCCACTCCTCCGCCTTGTGCTTGTCCACTTTCTTGTTGTCGTCATGGTCTACATACGAGAGCCGCATCAGCCTTACTGTCACCTCGTTGTCGACGCAGTCGCAGGCAAGGGTGTAGATGAAACGGGTGCGGTTGAGCACGAGTATCGACGAGTAGAAGGTCATCCACTCTTCGAAGTGGCACACTATCTTGTGCTCAGTCTTGTTCACCACCTGCACCCTGCTCTCTGGCAATGAGGTCTCGGCTTGTGTCATCTGCGTGAGGTGGTTCACCATCATCTGGTAGTTCTCCTCAGCGCTCTTGTTGTTGTGGAATGTCTTCCGCCATTCCACCTCTCCGTCTATCACGGGCACCACGTCGCCCAGATATCTGGCATATTCGTACTCCTCCGAACCGCCCTTGGGCTTATTGGCCTTGGTAGTGGTCGTGCTGCTGGTCTCGGGAACTTCCCATGTGCCTTGTGCCACGATGGTGAGGGGCAGGCAGAGTAGGATATAGGCTATAATCAATCTCATGTTGATAAACATTTATGGTATCACACCGCAAAATTACACATTATTTCCGAAACGGCAATAATTGTAAGCGAGTTTATTCTTCTTTTGCCTGCACCCAACAGGAAAGGCTTCGTCTTTTCTTATAAACAGAGTAACGGTTATCAATAACTATTGAGCATTGTAGAACTGAACTTCTGGGTTTTCCAAATATCTTTGGACAGTAGTGATTGTTAAATGAACTTCATTGGTTCATAACAAAAGCAAATTTTTTTGAAAAAAATGAAAACACAATTTGCATATCTGCCACATTCTTAATATATTTGCAATCATAATTACTACTCAACTTTCATTATCGAAGAAAAGACGAGGTGAAGATAAGTTAGGATTGCATCATTGTCTCCCTTGTATGGGGTACAACGAGAGCAAAACGAGGCTTGTACTAGATTTGCCGAGTGGTGACAAATTTCAACATAGTCGACATGGCAGTTCCGCCGTATATACCTCCCTTCAATCTTCAGTTGGCCGAAGAACGGAATACTCTTTCTTCTATGGACGTTGAGCGAATGCCAAACTCGAAAAATAAAAGCCTATGGCCATTTTCAGCAGAATAAAGAAAACTGAACTTGAATCTACAAGGCAGTGGGATCTTCTATTGGAAAAGATTTTGGAGGGCAATGTGATTCCTGTGATAGGGCCTGAGTTCCTCGTCGACGACGAGAAAGGAAGCAACCCCCATCAAATCCTTATCGACGACCTGGCCGAAGCATATGAGGTGACAAGCCATCCTGCATCGTTCTCGGAGTTGCTCTACGATCAGAACTTCACTTCCGCCGATAGGAAGAATATCTATGCCATGCTTGGTGACGCTTTTGAAGAGCCGTTGTTCAAACCTTCCGAACTGCTCATGCGACTACTGCGCACAAAGAAGTTCCCTTTTGTCATCACTACGTCGTTCACGCCTGTCGTCGAGGATGCCATGCGCGAGATATGGGGCAATGAACTCAGGGTGATGAATTTCAGCAACGACCCCTCCCACAACGATGATATCCTCACGCGGGCCGACATCGGCAAACCCACTGTATATTACATGTTTGGCAAAGTATGCCGATCCGACAAGAAATACGTGGTGACCGACTACGACATGCTCACCTTCTGCAGGGCATGGCTCAGCACTGCAGAGCGGCCACAAAACCTGGCTTCCGAACTCCAGTCGAAATATCTGCTGGTGCTGGGCAACAGTTATAAGGACTGGCTCACCCGCTTCGTATGCTTCTCCTTGAAACCACGTATGACAGGACAGCCTGTCGGACTCGTCGTCGACCCCCAGGCCGAAGACGACCTCATCAATTTCATGAAGCGCATCGATATGTTCACGCAACGCAATGCCAAGGAGGTGATTCTCAAGATAGAGGAGATGCTGAAAGAGAAACTTCAGGCTGGCGGAAAGGGAGGCGATATCAATATGCTGCGCAACGGCACCGACGTCTTCATCAGTTACTCCAGGGCTGATGCCCAAGTGGCACAACGGCTTTACGATACGCTCACCGCCCGTGGCATACGGGTATGGTACGACCGCAATAGCCTGAGTTATGGCTCCGACTTCATGAAAGACATCGTCAACGGCATCAAGCAGACAAAACTTTTCGTACCCATCATTACCAACAACATCGAGGCTCAGCGCAACGAGTACCACCCCTATCGCACTGAGTGGCAGACAGCCATCGACATGGCTTCGGGTTTTGGACGCTCGTTCATCCTGCCTGTCAGCGAGAGGGGGTTCGACTTCTATGGAAGCAGCATCCCACAGACACTGAAAAACTATAATGCTTACTTGTATGATACGGCAAACCCCACCTTCGATGAGTTTGCTGATGAAATAACTCAGCTTTTGGCAAACCTGTAAGGCTGATGCGGGGCTGATTTGAAGACAGTTTGACAGATATGGAAAGAAAACAGGACAATCCTTGGAAAGGGCTTGACTCATATAGGGAGTCCGACCGCCTCTACGGCCGTGACGAAGAGATCGAAGTGCTCTTCAGCCGCATCGAATACAACATGCAGACGGTGGTGTATAGCCGCTCGGGCATTGGAAAGTCGTCGCTCATCAATGCCGGCATCTTCCCCAAGGCTCGTAAGGCGGGCATGCTGCCCGTGAGCATCAGGTTGCAACACTCTGCCGTGAAAGGCGAGGTGGGCATACCTTACATCGAGCAGGTGAAGAGTACCGTGGATGCAGAACTGTCGCGCATAGGGGGAAGGGCAGAGGAACTCGTGCCTCACAAGGAAGGACACGAGGAGACGCTGTGGGAATACCTCCATCGCTTCCGCTTCTATGCCAGCACCGAAGGAGAGGAACAGCAGGTGGTACCACTGCTCGTCTTCGACCAATTCGAGGAAATCTTTACACTGGAGAAGAACATCGGGCGTATCGTTGATTTCTTCGCACAGGTGGCCGACCTGCTCAATGGCGTGATGCCCGAATACTTGGTGGTGGAAAAGGAGGTCAGCGTGGCAGAGAAACCCGCCAACAGCCGCGTGAACATCTTCAAGAGCATGAAGGACCGACTGAGAAACACCGGTGCCGATTATCTGCAAGAAGATGCTTTCCACGTGGTGTTCACCCTGCGCGAGGACTACCTATCCTATTTGGAGCGTTATACCACCAACATCCCCTCTCTCAAGATGAACCGCTACTGTCTGCTCCCCATTACCGAGGAACAGGCTGCTTCTGTCATCATGAAGCCCAGACCGGGGCTGGTGAGTGTAGAAGTGGCGACGTTTATCATAGAGAAAATCACGGGCGAGACAAACTTCAAACTCGACGGACATCCTGAGATTTTCGTCGACTCTGCCATCCTCTCGCTATATCTTAGCCGACTCTACGACCGACTGCCTGAAGGGGAACACGTGATTACCGCCGAACTGGTAAACAAACTGAGCGAAGACATTATTCAGGACTTCTACCTGGAGGCTATCAAAGACATCCCCCCTTCGGCGGTGGAGTATTTGGAAGACAACCTGCTCAACAATGAGGGGCGACGCGAGAACGTGTCGGAATATAATGCGAAGCACATCGGTGGACTCAGCAGCGAACATATCAAGACGCTGAGCGAGGGACGCAAACTCATCCGGCGGTTTGCCTATGGAGGCGACATGCGCATAGAGTTCATCCACGACATCCTCTGTCCTGTGGTCATGGTAAGACGCAATACACGCCACATCGTGAGACTCCAGCAGGAGGAGCGCCGCAAACTGATGGAACAGGAGCGCAGCAAGCGGAGGGCGCTCATGGAGAAAGCCAAGGCTGAGAAACAGCGCTATCGCCGTTGGATAATGGTGGGCTCTATGGGCTTTCTCGCCATATTGTTGGTATGGCTCTACCAACAGTATATGAACAACTGGACCTGTACGGAGTATTACCCGTCGTATGCCTTTGTCAATGGATGGCCCGTGGGAGTAGGAGAGGAACTGAGCAAGAGCGAGGCCAGCAAACTGGCTGTGAGTTACAAACTTACTAAACAGGGTCATCGAAGGGGCATTCCTTTCAAGGCGCTGGAGGTGATGAGCCCTGACGGCAACTTGCTCCATAACAACAAATTCGTGCCACTGGTAGACAAATCGGAGAACCACGACCGCAACGCCAAACAGTTCCTCGATATGCTCAACGACACCAAGTACATGAAATTCAGTTCTACCGAACATGGTGACACGGCGTTTGCCACGAAGTATGAGGCGCTCGACAGAGAGGGACAAGTACTCTATGTGGTGACTTACTTTAGTTCGGTGGAGGAACAGGAGAACGATGACCTCACAGGAGAGGTTTCCTATGTGTGGGCTGTCTATACGGATGCCAAGGGCGCTCCGCTTCAACTCCGCGACAATGGTGCCGACCGCATGCAGGTGTTCATCAACGAGAAAGGACAGGAGGAAAAATATATGTTCTTCGATGGCAACCGCGCTCCCAAGCAGAATGCCCTCGGATATTATGGCTACAGGGTGCACTACGACAAACTCAACCGCCCCGATACTGCATGGGTGGTCGACCCCTTCAGCGAGGAACAGTTCTTCGAGGTCATCGTTTATGGCGACCATACCGAAGACTACAGATGCTACGACATGAGCGAGAAGCCCATCAACCATCCTTCATTGAAGTATCACCGAAGGATCATCAAGATGGACGAAAGGGGCAACGTGGTGAAAAAATCATACTATGGACCTGATGGCAATTATGTCGACGACAGCATCCGGTCAGCCATCGTCGATATCGAATACGATGAGATGAACCGCGTGACACTCACCAACGACTACGATGGAAACGGACAACCCTACACGCAAGGCTCAAGGTTCTATGCACGCAGGGAGTACAAGTACATCCGCAACACTCTCGACAAACTCTATGAGAAGGATTACCGATGGGATGCGAGCAAACAGCAGATGATTGAGGCCCACCGCTACGAGACGTGCCTCTATGGCAGTGTGGTGGAGATAACAATACAGGATTTCGAGACGGATGATTATCGCATGACACGTCTGGAGTATGACGAACAGGAACAGCCTGTTTCTGTATCTCACTACCAACGCAATGACGTTCCTGTCTTCGATAGCATCGACAACTTCCACAAGCATATCATCGAACGGAGGATACTGCCCGACCGTACGACCATCGTCGTGCATCGTTACTATGGTGTCGATGGCAACCTCTTCTCCATGCCTGGGAAACGCGATTATGCCATCGACTCGTGTGTATATAGCCCCAACAAGCAACTGCTCAGCCAAGTGTGCTACAACCGCGACACCGTCATCGTGCTCTCGCAGGGCTATGAATATGCCGATGGCGTGGAGGTGGTGCGCTACGCCAAGGGGGTTAAGGGCACACCGATACGCTGTCCCTCATGGGAGCGCGACGGACTGTGCTACTACAAACTGATGAGCGTGCATTCCAGCAAGGATGTCATCTCTTATGTCCGGCCTATCAACGAATATGGCAACAAGTCGTGGGCTTACACCGGTTTCGACCCCATGGGGTTGCTCGAACAGCGCGACCAGAAGTTCACCATTGACCTCCTGGGCAGCGACTGGCGCAAAGAGACACTCGTCACCGTCTATGCCGACCATATCCCGAGCGAAGCCAATAGCGTGGTCTATGTGCATCTGCTCAAACCAAATACCATTGCCGAGCGTATCGGACTGACCGACGGCGACCTGCTGCTCGGGGTGGGACGGTGGCAGTATGCCACGAAGTATTCGATGCCGCTGGCGCAGAGGGAATGGGACCTTCTGGGGCGTGAGCGCAAAACCGTACGGGTGGCGCGCTACGACATACAACACCGGAAGTGGAAAGTGCTCTCATTCGACGTACAGCCTTTCTCGGGTGTCTTCGGCTGTGAAGTCTACCCCGTATACTATACCGATGAAGAATATGCAGAATTTAAGAATGTCCTAGCGCAATGAATGACAAGCAGAACATCAATGCAGAGACGTTGGAGAAACTCCGACAGCAACTCGTAAACCGGATTGAATCGACAGACGACCCGTTGTTACTGAGCCGGTGTCTCGCCGTGATGGACACGGCGCAGGTGTTGGCAGAGGAGGAACAACTGGATGTCGAGGAGGACGAAGAGGAGACCGAAGACAAGATACCGTTCTATAAGACCCCGGTGTTCCGCCATCGCCTGTTTGTGGGGCTTGCCACTGTCTTGGCAGTAGCAGGGGTCAGTTGGCTGGTATACGCGATTGTCAACCGTGAAGAGAAACATGTGCTGGTCACCGTAGCCAAGAATTTCGAGACGATAGAGGTAAATGGCTATAAGTTCAATATGGTGAAGGTAAAGGGCGGTACGTTCACTATGGGCGCTTCGCCAGACATGGACGACCCCGACGGCGATGAACTGCCAGCCCATCAGGTCACGGTGAGCGATTATTCCATCGGCGAGACAGAGGTGACACAGGGCCTGTGGTTCGCCGTCATGGGGGTACGTCCGCTCACACCCGATGGTGACGACCATCCCATGAAAGAGGTAAGTTACGACGAGAGCGTGGATTTCATTGCAAAACTCAATAAACTCACAGGCCGGCATTTCCATCTGCCCACAGAGGCGCAGTGGGAGTTTGCCGCAAGGGGAGGCAACGACGGCCGCCACACCCTATATGCGGGAAGCAACAACATCGACGAGGTGGCCTGGCATGCCGACAACTGTTGGAATATGGGACGAGAGGACCCTAACTTTGGTAACCATGCGGTAGGAATGAAGAAACCCAACGAACTGGGCATCTACGACATGTCGGGAAATGTGTGGGAGTGGTGCCATGGCAGTTATGAGCGATACGATGAGAACCCCCAGACCGATCCTGTGCTGAATGAGGAGACCCATGGCTCATTCCGGTGCAACAGGGGTGGCAGTTGGGACTATATCGCCAACAGCGCACGCGTAAGCAATCGCCGCAACCGCACCCGCGACTTCCGCAACTTCAACCTTGGCCTCCGCCTGGCAGAATAAACAGGAAAAGATTAAAGAAAAAAAGATGACACCAGGGCTTCGCCCGATTCAAACCCTTCGGCCGATTTCGGCCGAAGGCCAATTTTCTTCAATTTTCAATCTTCAATCTTCAATTTTCAATAATTCATTAAGCCTCAGCACCTCATCACGATACTGTGCCGCCTGCAAGAAGTCGAGGCGTCGCGCAGCCTCGTTCATCAGGCGCGTGCTCTCTTTGATACTCTCCCTGATCTGCTCCTCCGTCATCGTCTGCATCACCGGGTCTGCCACCATACGACTGCTGTCCGGCTCCACATAGGCCTGACCATACGAAGTCTCCTCTGTCGGCTTCACCAGTCCACCCTTTATCTCCTTCACTATCTGTTGCGGCGTGATGCCATGCTCGGCGTTGTAGCGCATCTGGATGGTGCGCCGACGGTTGGTCTCGTCGATGGTCTTTTGCATGCTCTCCGTGATGGTGTCGGCATACATAATCACTTTGCCGTTCACGTTGCGCGCCGCGCGTCCCGCGGTCTGCGTCAGTGCCCGGTGGCTCCGCAGGAACCCTTCTTTGTCGGCGTCGATGATGGCGACGAGCGACACCTCGGGCAAGTCGAGACCTTCACGCAGCAGGTTCACGCCCACGAGCACGTCGAAAACCCCGGCACGGAAGTCGCTCATAATCTTCACGCGGTCCAGGGTGGCCACATCGCTGTGGATGTAGTTGGTGCGGATGCCGTTGTTCAGCAGATATTCTGTCAGTTCCTCTGCCATGCGCTTGGTGAGGGTGGTGGTGAGCACACGCTCGTTGCGGTGTATACGAGTGAGAATCTCGTCCATCAGGTCGTCTATCTGGTTCTCGCTGGGCCGCACCTCTATCTCGGGGTCGAGGAGCCCGGTCGGACGGATGAGTTGTTCCACCACCACGCCCTCGGCCTCCTGCAACTCGAAGTCGGCGGGAGTGGCCGACACATATATCACCTGTTTCACCATCTGCTGGAACTCGTCGAAGCGCAGCGGACGGTTGTCGAAGGCGGCGGGCAGGCGGAAGCCATACTCCACGAGGTTGGTCTTGCGGGCACGGTCGCCGCCATACATCGCGTTGATTTGCGGCACACTCACATGACTCTCGTCTATCACCATCAGGTAGTCGTCGGGGAAGAAGTCGAGCAGACAGTAGGGCTTCTGTCCGGCCTCGCGCCCGTCGAAATAGCGTGAGTAGTTCTCTATTCCCGAGCAGTGACCCAGTTCCTTTATCATCTCGATGTCGTATTCCACACGCTCCTTGATGCGCTGGGCACGTATGGGGTCGCCCATCTCGTTGAAAAAGTCTATCTGCTTCAACAGGTCGTCCTGGATATCGTGGATGGCTTTCTCCTGCTGCTCCTTAGTGGTGACGAAGAGGTTGGCAGGGTAAATCTGGTAATCCTCAAAGGTAGCCATGCGGTGATAACTCACGGCGTCCACCTCCTCGATACTGTCCACCTCGTCGTCCCAGAATGTCACGCGCACCACGTTATTGCTGTAGGCCATGAAGATGTCCACGGTGTCGCCCTTCACACGGAATGTGCCACGCTGCAGGTCGATGTCGTTGCGCACGTAGAGGGCGTCTACGAGCCGGCGCAGCAGCATGTTGCGCGCCAGTATCTGTCCCTTGTGCAGATGTATCACACTCTCTGACATCGCCGTGGGACCTCCCATGCCGTAGATGCACGACACCGACGACACCACTACCACGTCTTTCCTGCCGCTGAGCAGAGCCGACACGGCAGAGAGGCGCAACCTGTCTATCTCCTCGTTGATGGCGAGGTCTTTCTCAATGTAAGTGTCGGTGTGGGGCAGGTAGGCCTCGGGCTGGTAGTAGTCGTAGTACGACACGTAATACTCCACGGCATTGTCGGGGAAGAAACCGCGCATCTCCTCGTAGAGTTGGGCGGCAAGTGTCTTGTTATGGCTCAGGATGAGAGTGGGGCGGTTCACCGCGGCGATGACGTTGGCTACGGTGAAGGTCTTTCCCGAACCGGTGACGCCGAGGAGCACCTGCGCACGGTCTCCCCTGCGCAAACCCTCCGTGAGTTCGCTGATAGCTTGGGGCTGGTCGCCCGTAGGCTGGTATTTTGATGTAAGTTTAAAGTCCATTCTTGTAGCGTTTGTCTTCCTCTTTTCTTTTCCCCTTATTTCCCTTCCAAATGTGCAAAGATACGAAAATTCTTGCGTTATACAAAACAATTATTTTGTTTTCATGGCAGTGCTGCAGGTTGTATGTCCCTTTAACTCCCTTTTCACTTCTGAAAGATGAGCGAATGCGATAGTTGAGTGACAAAAATATCCTTAATAGGGGAAAACAAACGTGATTTTTTGCTAAAAATCCATCTCCGCCTTTGTTATTAAGGGATTTATGTGTAATTTTGCAGGTCAAAGTGTAAATTATGAAGAAATCGCTCATCATCTCTTTATGCGCGGTGCTCTTGCTCACTGGTTGTTCCAATGAGTTCAACAGGATCTACAAGAGCACAGACTACGAATACAAATACGAGTATGCTAAGGAGTGCTTCGCCAATGGCAAGTACAACCGCGCCATCACCATCCTACAGGATATCGTCACCATCCTCAAGGGTACGGACAAAGGACAGGAGAGCCTTTTCATGCTGGCCATGTCGGCCTATTGCGCCAAGGATTATGAAACGGCAGCGCAGTATTTCAAACGCTACTATACTTCATATCCGAAAGGCACCTTTGCCGAGATGGCAGCATTCTATACCGGACAGAGCCTGTATATGAGCACCCCGGAACCACGCCTCGACCAAACACCCACGGTGTCGGCCATCGCGGCTTTCCAGGAATACCTCGACCTCTATCCCAATGCACAACTGAAAGAGCAGGCCCATGCCCGACTCTATGAGTTGCAGGACAAACTGGTGGAGAAGGAACTCTACTCGGCAAAACTCTACTACGACCTCGGTTCGTATTTCGGCAACTGCACCAGTGGCGGCAGCAACTACGAGGCTTGCATCATCACCGCGCAGAATGCCATCAAGGACTATCCCTACAGTCAGCGCCGCGAGGACTTCGCCGTGCTGGTGATGAAGAGTAAGTACGAACTGGCACAGCAGAGTGTGGAGTCAAAGAAACTCGACCGTTTCCGCGATGCGGAGGATGAGTGCTACGGCTTCCTCAATGAGTTCCCCGACTCACGCTATAAGTCTACCGCCGAGAAATACATCGAAACTTGCAAGAAATATACCAAGGAAGAGAATTAAATATAAACTCAACTTTCGAGGCGAAGGAACCGAAATTCAAGCGAAACTTGATTTTCAATTTGCCGAAGACCCCAAAAGTTGAGCACATGCAAAACTTGATTAAATAAGATAAAATGGATTACAAGAAATCAAAAGCACCAGTCGACACCGTCACACGCAACATCATGGACCTCTGCCAGGAAACAGGCAACATCTATGAGAGTGTGGTCATCATCTCGAAACGTGCCAACCAGATCTCTGTGGAGATCAAACAAGACCTGAGCAAGAAACTGCAGGAGTTCGCCTCATACAACGACACCCTCGAAGAGGTGTTCGAGAACCGTGAGCAGATAGAAATCTCGCGCTATTACGAGAAACTGCCGAAGGCAACCCTCCTCGCCACACAGGAATTCATCGAGGGCAACGTGTTCTGGCGCGACCCGTCAAAGGAGCAATAGACTATGTGGCAGAGAATACAGACCGTATACCTGTTCCTGGCATTGGTGCTCACCGTCATCTGTCTCTGTTTCCCTGTGGCTACTTTCCATATGGCAGAATTGGGAAACTATGTGGTGATGACCAATCTGTGGGAGGCAACATCTGATGGCACGCGCAGCCTGTCGGTTTGGCCGATGTTCGTCGTGCTGCTGCTCACATGTCCCATCGCCGTCTTTGCCATCTTCCTTTATAAGAAGAGGATGCTGCAGGCACGGCTCTGCGTCTATAACATCTTGCTCATCTTGGTGTGGATGGCATTGTGTGCCTACTATGTCTACACCAACCAGGCGAAAGCAGAGAATTGCCATCTCGAAATGGAGTTCACCGCTGTTCTGCCCGCCATCTCCCTCATCCTCTACATCCTCGCCCGCCGAGGCATCATCAAGGACGAGAAACTGGTAAGAGCAGCCGACAGAATCAGATAATTCCTGTAAAAATCTCAACACAGAGATACAGAGACACAGAGGAAAATATAATACTCTGTAACTCTGTATCTCTGTGTTGATTTTGATAATAGGAGTTTCATTCCAGGAGAACAAATGTCTCTTAACTCCCCCTTTTAACTCCTATCCACACCTCCTTCCCTTTAGTTCCCATTGACAATTGGCTGAATGCCGACGCTGTCAACCTCCTGAGAGGTGCTGTCCATATGTAGGGCAGCCGGGTCACGCTCCATGTAACCATTGGGTTGTGCCAAATGGCAACTGCCAAGAACCGCTACCATCCCCAGCGACACTCCTGCCACACGCACCGTCTTTCCCGCGAGTCGGCGCAGGCGCAACTGATTTTCCAGAAACCGCATTTCCTTCTCACAGGCAGCGCACGTGCCTGCACACTCCCCCTCATGGCGACATTCATTGGGGTTATAACTGATATCGTTAGCCTGCGCAATCTTGCGCCTCACATCCTTTAAAGCCTCACAAATAGCCTTTCCTCTTTTCATTGTTATAATTATTTGTTCTAGTTCCTCTAGTTCCTCTAGTTCCTCTAGATATTCTAGTTCCTCTAGATAAAAAACGGCCGCAGGTTCAATGAGCCTGCGGCCGAAGTCTCTTTTTTTCTATGCTTTAAACAAGTGCTTATTGCAAGGCACCCTTTACTTTGTCAGCAGCGCCCTGAACAGCGTCAGCAGCAGCACCCTTGGCAGCGTCAACGGCACCCTGAGCAGCATCCTGAGCGGCGTCGGCAGCACCCTGAACAGCGTCAGCGGCACCCTGAGCAGCATCCTGAGCAGCGTCAACGGCACCCTGAGCGGCGTCCTGAGCAGCGTCAGCAGCACCCTCAACAGCATCAGCAGCAGCACCGGCTACATCGGGAACCTCAATAGCAGGAAGATTGTTCACAGCGTCAACCAGAGAGGCGATGGTACCAGTACCAACAACAGCCTTGATCTTGTCAGCATTTTCCTTCAGGAAGGTCTGAACGGTCTCCAGATAAGTCTTGGCTTTTGCTACGTCGGTGCCTTTCAGAGTCTCAATCTGCTGCTGGATAGTGGTAAGAAGATTTCCCAACTGAGTGCTGTCACCAGCCTCGATAACCTTGGCGATGGAGTCGGTAGTGATCTCAACTACTTCTGGAGTCTCGGGCTCATCGGTTGGTGCAGGAGCAGCGGGCTCGTTCTTACAAGCGGTGAATGTCATGGCAACTGCGGCCATTGCAAGCAAAAAGAATTTTTTCATTTTTCGAATTGGTTTAGTAAAACATATGTGAATTAAAAATTCGCTGCGAAGATATATATTAAAATGATACGTTGTATCTTTCTTTTAAGATATTTAACTTAAAAAATTTTTCTTGTCAAAAAAAGGACGACAATACATCCCCCAAAAGCCATTTTCTCACCTCTTTTTGTCCATAAAAGAATAGTGTGCCCAATGCAAATCACAAAGAACCCCATTTGTATTAAAAGCCGTTCTCCGTATGTTGCGACTTTGTCGCAACCCTATAACAACCCTATCTCAACCCAATAACAACTAGCAAAGGCTTGAAACATCCATCTCCCAAAACCATTAGTGTGTAGATTCGTGTTTATGTTTTGCAGAATGAAAAAAAATGCTTATTTTCGCAGCGTCATACAAATAGAATCATAATGAAAACAAACGTCAACAGTAAATTGGGCTTCAGCGTTGCTGCATGGTCACTGCTCATGATAATCACCCTGACAGGTTGCGGTGATAAAAAAGCGCCAGAGAAAAGTGATGTCGTAGAAAAAGGAAAGCAGGAACAGATGGTTGCCCCCGCAGAGCGTAGCGATACCGTGGCGGATGTCTTGCCTGTTGACAGCCAGGACGTGGCGGCAGAAGAGCCCGTGGTGGAGACCCCAAAAGCAGCAACCTCGCATCCTGTATACATGGGAGTGTGGGGCACCGTCGGCGGGACGGGGTTCAACTTCGACATGGATGGCACCACGGGTAGTTACATCCCCTTCGACATGGCAGAAGGAAAGGAGTATGGCGCACGCCGACAGTTGAAACTCGTCTCCTACAACCCCAGCACCGGCGATTGCGTCATCGATGCGTTCCTCAAGGGGAAGTACATCGGCAGATTCGTCGGTATCTTCGAGGAGGAAGAAGTGGATTCTGGGGATGGCGAAACACATTGCCTACAAGCATATAATGGAATGTTCAAGAGCGTGAATGGCGACAGCCTCCCCTTCAACTTCCATTTCGACTGATAACCTCTCTTCGACCTCCAACCATCGGCTCCAAGGGCACAACATAAAAAGAGGTGGAACTTTGCGGTTCCACCTCTTTTATAAAAATCATGTCAATAATGACTTTCGTGAACAACTTCGACTGAAGAACAATTCTCATTTTTCAATCGGCCGAAGACTGGCGAATTACTCGCCCCAGTTCTCCTCCGTCTTGCGGACGTAGGTCTTGTAGCGGAGTTGTGCCATGCGCTGTGCCTCAGCGAAGAGTTCCTCTGCCTCATTGGGATAGGCCTTCTTCACAGAGAGATAACGCACCTCACCCAAGAGGAAGTCGTGGAACTTGCTCCAGTCGGGCTCCTTAGAGTCGAGTGAGAACGGGTTCTTGCCTTCCTCTCCAAGGGCGGGATTGTAGCGCCAGAGATGCCAGTAACCGCACTCCACAGCCTTCTTCTCCTCAGCCTGGCTCTTGCCCATGCCACCCTTGGCCTTCAGACCGTGGTTGATACATGGAGCATAGGCGATGACCACTGACGGGCCATGCCATGCCTCAGCCTCGCGGATGGCCTTCAGACACTGGGCGTGGTCGGCACCCATGGCAATCTGTGCTACATACACATAGCCGTAGGTGGTGGCAATCATGCCAAGGTCTTTCTTGCGGATGCGCTTGCCCTGTGCGGCAAACTGTGCGATGGCACCAAGCGGAGTGGCCTTGGATGCCTGACCACCGGTGTTGGAGTAAACCTCGGTGTCGAGCACCAGGATGTTCACGTCCTCGCCAGAGGCAATCACATGGTCGAGACCACCGTAGCCGATGTCGTAGGAGGCACCGTCGCCACCGATAATCCACTGCGAACGCTTCACCAGGTAGTGGTCGAGGGTCTTCAGTTCGTTGCAGAACTCGCAACCTGCCTCTGCACCACCGGCGATGAACTCGCGGAGTTTCGGAGCAATCTCCTTGGTCTTGTCGGCATCCTCGCGGTTGGCAATCCACTCTGCGGCGAGTTCCTTGAACTCTGCGGGGCACTGCTCGTTGGCAGTAGCATCGGAGAGCAACTTGGCCACACGCTCCTTCATCTTCTTGTTACCAAGGGCCATACCGAGACCAAACTCGCAGAAGTCCTCGAACAGAGAGTTGTTGAACACCGGGCCCTGACCCTTCTCGTTCTTCGTGTATGGAGTAGATGGGATGGAGGCGGAATAGATGCTCGAGCAACCTGTGGCATTGGCAATCATCTGACGGTCGCCGAAGAGTTGGCTGATGAGTTTCACATAAGGTGTCTCACCGCAACCGGCACAGGCTCCTGAGAACTCAAACAGCGGCTGGGCAAACTGCGAGTTCTTCACGTTCGACTTGATGTCGACGAGGTCTTGCTTCGACTTCACGTTCTTCACGCAGTACTCCCAGTTCTTGGCCTCTTGCTTCATCACCTCGGCATCGGGGTTGAACGGAGCCATGGTGAGGGCCTTGCCGAGTTTCGGGTTGCCCGGGCAGATGTCGGCGCAGTTGCCGCAACCCAGACAGTCGAGCACGGAAACCTGAATGACGAAGTTCATGCCCTTCATGGCCTTCGGAGCCTTCATCTCTATCGTCTTGCCGGCAAAACCGCCAATCTCGTTCTCATCGAGCACGAACGGACGGATGGCAGCGTGAGGACAGATGTAGGCACACTGGTTACACTGGATACAGTTGTCGGGGTTCCACACGGGTACGAATGCCTCCACACCACGCTTCTCATAAGCAGCGGTGCCCACTTCCCATGAACCGTCGGTAGTGCCGTGGTTCACGAATGCGCTGACGGGCAGCAGGTCGCCGGCCTGGGCGTTGATGGGGCGCACCACTTCTTTCACGAAAGCAGGAGCGTCGTCCACCTTCTCGGGATCATCGGGCAGGTTGGCCCATGCGGGGTCAACGTCAAACTTCTTGTACTCACCGCCACGGTCTACGGCAGCGTAGTTCTTGTCGATGATGTCCTGACCCTTCGAGCCATACGACTTCACGATGAACTTCTTCATCTGCTCTACGGCGAGTTCCTCGGGAATCACCTGGGTGATGCGGAAGAAGGCCGACTGGAGGATGGTGTTGGTGCGGTTGCCAAGGCCAATCTCCTGGGCTATCTTCGTGGCGTTGATGGTATAAACGGTGATGTTGTTCTCAGCGAAGTAGCGCTTCACCTTGTTGGGCATGAAGCGGGCAAGTTCCTCACCCTCAAAAATGGTGTTGAGGAGGAAGGTGCCGTTCTTCTGCAAACCACGGGTCACGTCATACATGTGCAGGTAGGCCTGTACGTGGCATGCCACGAAGTTGGGGGTGGTCACCAGATAGGTGGAGCGGATGGGCTCGTCGCCGAAGCGCAGGTGTGAGCAGGTGAAACCGCCCGACTTCTTCGAGTCGTAACTGAAGTAGGCCTGGCAATACTTGTCGGTGTTGTCGCCGATAATCTTCACGGAGTTCTTGTTGGCACCCACCGTACCGTCGGCACCCAGTCCGTAGAACTTGGCCTGGTACATGCTCTTGCCGCCGAGAGCCAACTCGGGAACGACAGGAAGAGAGGTGAAGGTGACGTCGTCGACGATGCCGATGGTGAAGTGGTTCTTCGGCTCGGGCATGGCGAGGTTGTTGAACACGGAGATAATCTGGGCGGGAGTGGTGTCGTGAGAACCAAGACCGTAGCGGCCGCCAACGATGAGCGGACGGTCTTCCACTTCGTAGTAAGCCGACTTCACATCGAGGTAGAGGGGCTCACCTTCGGCACCGGGCTCCTTCGTGCGGTCGAGAACGGCAATGCGCTTCACCGACTTGGGCACAGAGGCCAACAGGTGCTTGATGGAGAACGGACGGTAGAGGTGAACGCTGATCATACCCACTTTCTCGCCATTGGCGTTCAGGTGGTCGATGGCCTCGCGGGCAGCATCGGTGGCTGAACCCATGAGGATAATCATTCGGTCGGCATCCTCGGCTCCGTAGTAGGAGAAGAGGTGATACTCGCGGCCGGTAATCTCGCTGATCTTGGCGAGATACTCTTCCACTACCTCGGGCACACTGTCATAATAGTTGTTGCAGGCCTCGCGGTGGGTGAAGAAGGTCTCGGGATTCTCGGCAGTACCGCGGGTAACAGGGCGCTCAGGGGTGAGGGCACGGTCGCGGAAACGCTTGATGTCAGCCTCGTCTACCAACGGGAGGATGTCCTCGTTGTCGAGACGCTCAATCTTGTGGTACTCGTGAGAGGTGCGGAAACCGTCGAAGAAGTTGATGAAAGGCACACAGGTCTTCAGTGAAGCCAGGTGGGCTACGGCGGTGAGGTCCATCACCTCCTGCACACTGCCCTCGCAGAGCATGGCAAAACCGGTCTGGCGGCATGCCATCACGTCCTGGTGGTCACCAAAGATACAGAGGGAGTGGGATGCCAGCGTACGGGCAGATACGTCGAAGACACAGGGCAGCAACTCACCGGCAATCTTGTACATGTTGGGAATCATGAGCAGCAAGCCTTGGGATGCTGTGAAGGTGGTGGTGAGAGCACCAGCCTGCAGTGAACCGTGAACGGCACCGGCAGCACCGGCCTCCGACTGCATTTCCTGCACGGCAACAGTCTGGCCCCAGAGGTTCTTGCGGCCACGGGCGGCCCATTCGTCTACGTGCTCCGCCATGGGTGACGACGGGGTGATGGGGTAGATGGCGGCTACCTCGCTGAACATATAACTGATATGCGCAGCGGCCTCATTACCATCACAAGTGATAAATTTCTTTTCCTTTGCCATTGTTTAATGTTAAGTGTTTAATGGGTTATGTAATGTTTGTGTATATGTTGTTGTCGATAACGTCAATAGAGGAAACCCAACAGCCACAGCGGTATCTGGTTGTCCTTGCCCACCTCGGTGTGGTAACGGGCGTAGATAGTGTCGGGACGGGGCTTCTGACGGCTTGGACGGGAGGCATCGCACACCAGGAACTTCTGCTTGCCGTCGATGAGGTAGTGCTTCTCCTTGCCCGACTGGTTCACCTTGTGGTCCTTCCAGAGGGAGTTGACGAAAAACGCCTCCATCACGTCTTGTATCTCCACTTTGCTGGGGTAGATGGCATAGAGCAGGTTGGAGTTGTGGAGCATCACCTTCGTGGGCTTCTTGGGGAACGACTGCCCCACGGGGTAAATCATGTTGAGCAAGCGGGCATCGGCGAGATACTTGATGTAGTTCATCACCGTGGCGCGGCTGGTCTCGATGTCGATGGCCAACTGACTGATATTGGGGGCTTTCGGACCGTCGACAGCCAATTCGTAGAACAGGCGCTTGATCTTGGTGAGATATTTCAACTCTATCTGCTTGATGAGGAGGATGTCGACCTCGGTCATCATGTTCATCGTCTTCAGCAGGTTCTCGGAATAGTTGCGGTGCTCCTGGAAGAAGGGGTAGAATCCGTGGTGCACATAGTCCTGGAAATAGTCCTGAGGACGCACCTTGGGCAACACCTGCTTGATGATGTGCTCATGGTCGGAGAGTATCTCGTCGAGGGTGTAGGCCTGGAAATCATTGCCCGTCTTCAGGTTGAGGAACTCACGGAAGGAGAAACCACGGAGGTTGTAACTGTGGACGATGCCGTTGAGTTCGGGGTTCTCTTCCTTCAGACGCATCACGCTCGAACCGGTAAACACAATCTTCAGGTCGGGGAAACGGTCGTAGCACTTGCGAAGACTCTCACTCCAGTTGTGCTGCTTGAACACCTGGTCGATGAGGAGCACACGGCCGCCTTGCTCGTAGAACCGCGCGGCAAACTCCTCGATACCGTATTTCTGGAAGAAGAAGTTGTTGAGGTTGACATACAGGCACTGCCTGTCGCGGGTGTCGAAATTCTCTTTCGCATACTGCAGCAAAAAGGTGGTCTTGCCCACGCCACGGGTGCCCTTGATGCCGATAAGACGGTCGTTCCAGTCTATCTCGTCCATCAAGCCACGGCGCACAGGAGCACAAGTGTGCTCTACCAGATAAGAGTGCGTACGGAAAAAGGCATCCATAGTTTGTCCTTTGAAATATAGTGCAAAAAGCGCTGATCGTTGATTAGAATGCAAAGATAAGTATTTTTCTCGGTATTTGCAAAGTGTGGTTTGCAAATAATTTATTTTTTTACTATTTTTGCATCATAATCGTCAGCATTAAGCGTTTTGGAACATCTTCGGCTACCCAATGGGGAGAAAATGGCGGGGGTGGGACATGTGTTCAATCCCGACCACGACATCGCCCTGGCCTTCGGAAAGGAGGGCTTCACGCCTCCCGCGGCAGGAAGGGGGATGCGCAACGACCTGGCGTTCCTGCCTGCCATTTGGGCGGAGAAGGGCGACTTGGTGGTGGCAGACAATCCCGACTTGGCAAAGGAGATGGCAAAACCGCTGAAATGGCTCCTCGCCGACGTGGATTTCGTGGCAATGGGGGAGATGAAAAACAGGGCTGCCGACGGCTTCGTGGTGAGGCCCTGGGGATGGAACCGTGCCTTGAGGCATCAGTTGTCGAGGGCGGGCATACCAGAGGATTGCCTCCCATCAAAAGAGGGGTTGGACAGGTTGCGGAGAATGTCGCACCGTGCCACTTCCATACCGCTGCTCCACACCCTGGTGGATGGCAGCGAAGCGATGGTGGGGGAGCGTGCCGACGTGACCGACATCGATGACCTGCAACGCTTGGCCGAGAGATATGGGCGGATGGTGCTGAAGGCACCGTGGAGTAGCAGCGGAAGGGGGGTGCGTTTCGTGGAGAAATGGTCCTCTGCCAACGTCATGGGCTTCGCGCGGAATGTCATCGCCCGACAGGGGAGCATCATCGTGGAACCCTGTTATGAGAGGGTGATGGACTTTGCCATGGAGTTTGTGGCCGATGGCATGGGAATGGCGGAATACCGCGGTCTTTCGCTCTTCCATACCGTCAACGGGGCTTATGTGGGCAACTTGCTCGCTCCCGAGGAGGAGAAGTGGCAGATTCTGGCGCAACATATTGATTCCGCAGCACTCCACCAGGTGAGGAACGTGGTGGAGAAGGTGGTGGGAGAGTGGTGCCGCAACTGCTACGACGGCCCTTTCGGGGTAGACATGATGGTGGTGCGCCAACAGCATGGCTTCGCGCTGCATCCGTGTGTGGAGGTGAACCTGCGCCGCACCATGGGGCACGTGGCGCTCGACGTGGCAAAGAAGACGCAAGGCCAATGCCGCGTCATGCGCGTAGCCTATGAAAACGGAACATACCGCCTGAGATTGGAATAATAGCCATTCTGGTCTTACGACGAAAAGATTTATGTATATAATCTACTTAAAAAAACAATATCAAATGAGAAAAATGCTCTTTATGTGCTTCACGGCACTCTTCATGACAGTTTCTGCTCAGCAAAACTACCACTCTGAGGTGTGGTCGCCCGACAATGGCAACGGCACCTACACCAATCCTGTCATCAATGCGGATTACAGCGACCCCGACGTGTGCGTGGTGGGCGACGACTATTACCTCACTGCCAGTTCCTTCCAGTGCATTCCCGGACTGCCCATACTCCACTCCAAAGACTTGGTAAACTGGGAAATCATCGGATATGCCGTGAAAGAACTCCTTCCCCGCGAGGTGTTCGACACACCAAGCCACGGCAATGGCATCTGGGCTCCGAGCATCAGATACCACAACGGGGAATTCTATATCTACTGGGGTGACCCGGATTATGGGGTGTTCATGGTGAAGACCAAAGACCCGGCAGGGGAATGGACAGAACCGCTCTGCGTCATTCCGGGGAAAGGGATGATAGACACTTGCCCGCTTTGGGACGACGACGGCCGTTGCTACCTGGTAAACGGATGGGCAAACAGCCGCTCGAGGTTCGCCTCGGTAATCACCGTGCGTGAACTCAATGCGGAGGGAACAAAACCTATATCGCAACCCGTCATTGTCTTCGACGGCAACGGCACGGAGAACCGCACCTGCGAGGGACCGAAGTTCTACAAACGGGAGGGGTGGTACTGGATCATGTGCCCGGCAGGGGGAGTGCCCACGGGGTTCCAACTCGCCATGCGTGCCAAGACGCCTTATGGTCCCTATGAGGTGAAGAAGGTGCTGGCACAGGGCAACACCAATATCAACGGCCCCCACCAGGGGGGATGGGTGCACACTGCCATGGGGGAGGACTGGTTCCTGCATTTCCAAGACAAGGAATGCTATGGCAGGGTGGTACACCTGCAGCCCGTGACATGGCGCGACAACTGGCCCGTGATGGGGGTGGACAACGACGGTGACTACTGTGGTGAACCGGTGGTGACCTACCGCAAACCCAAGACAAGGGTGGCATGGCAGGTGGTGAACCCCGTGGAGAGCGATGAGTTCTCGGCTCCCACCACAGGACTGCAGTGGCAATGGCAGGCCAACTACCAACAGGTGTTCGGCATGCCCACGGCGTTCGGCACTTACCGCGTCTACAACCACAAGCACAGGAAGGATGCCGTAAACCTCTTCGACGTGCCCAACATGCTCTTGCAGAAGACACCCGCCGACAACTTCACCGCCACAACGAAGATACGGCTCACCTCGAAGGCTGACAACCAGATGGGGGGACTCATCATGATGGGACTCGACTATTCGGCACTCGTGGCAAAGAGGGTGGGCGACGAGTTCATGCTCCAACAACTCATCTGTCAGGCTGCCGACAAGAACAAGCCCGAGAGGGTGGTTTCCATTGCCACGCTCCAACCCACGGAGCGGGATGTCATCGACTACAAACCGGGCATACACCTCGATATCTACCTCCGCATGGTGGTGGCAGAAGGGAAATGCAGGTTCTACTATAGTCTCGACGGGAAGAAATTCAAAGCCGCAGGAGAGGAGTTCAAAATGAAAGAGGGAAAATGGATAGGCGCAAAAATCGGACTCATAAGCGTAGAACCCGATGGAAACACCGACCGAGGATGGCTCGAAGCCGACTGGTTCAGAGTGACCAAAAAATAAACAACAAAAAAGAATACCTGGTAAACAACAGCCAGTGACATTCCGTCCCACAACCAATTGTCCCGTATGTCGCTATACCATAGCGACCAATAAAAGCCGTCCCGTATGTCGCGATGTCATCGCGACCAAAATGCCTTGAGATTTAAGGTTTACCGTATGTCGCGATGTCATCGCGACCAAAAGATAAAAACATGCCTGTTCTCCATATTTAGCAAGTTACAAAAAAAGCGACAGCCTTTCGGGCTGTCGCTATAGTTTATGGGTATGTAACTATAACTATGTGTTAATATACACATAGATATATGCCAATACTACACCTATGGCCAACGCTACCATCGTCCAGTAGGTAATCTTCGTTGCAATCTTGCGGCGACGGATAGAAGAGAGACCGTGGCGCTTGAAACGCTCGGAATCATCTGCATGCCGATGCTTGTGCTTCTTGCTGCTCGAATGATGGTGATGGTGGTGGCTCGAAGAACTGCTGCTCCTGCTCTCGTCAGAACTACTCATGTTGTTTAAGATATGGTTTCCACGGACACTAATTTGTCCTTTGGTTAATAATGCATATTTCCGGAATGAAAAACCGGTGGTTCGCTGCAAAATTACAAATCTTTCATTATAGCGGGCAACATAGAGTCCTAATAATTGTTAAAAACAGGGCGCGCATCAATATATTACATGAAAAAGGCGGGTTATCCCGCCTTTTTCTATGCAGCCGTAGGCTACAACACTTCCATTTTCAAAAGAAATGTTGGCTTAACTTACGAGAACGCTACTGTCAGTCCAGCCATGACGATGCTCACCATCGACATCAGTTTGATGAGGATGTTGAGGCTCGGGCCAGAGGTGTCCTTGAACGGGTCGCCAACAGTGTCGCCCACGATAGTGGCCTTATGCGCAAACGAACCCTTTCCACCGAAGTTGCCTTCTTCTACCATCTTCTTGGCATTGTCCCAGGCTCCTCCGGCATTGGCCATGAACACCGCGAGGGTGAAACCGCACGACAGACCGCCTACCAACAGACCAAGCACGCCGGCAACGCCAAGAACCACGCCCACGACGATGGGGATGACAATGGCGAGGAGCGACGGGAATATCATCTCATGCTGGGCGGCACGGGTGGATATCTCCACGCAGCGCTTGTAGTCGGGTGTGCCTGTTCCCTCGAGAATACCGGCAATCTCCTTGAACTGACGGCGAACTTCCTCCACCATCTTCTGGGCGGCACGGCCCACGGCTTCCATGGTGAGACCACAGAAGAGGAAGGCTGCCATGGCGCCGATGAAGGCACCCACCAGCACTCTCGGGTTCATCAGGTTCACCTGGAAGTAGTTCATGAAGTCGGGGATGGTGGCTTGGGCGGCCGAAATGGTCTCGCCGGCAAGATTCGTCAGTTCGGTTTGCGAACGCTCCATGGCTATCTTCACCTCCTCGATATACGAGGCCAACAGGGCGAGGGCAGTGAGGGCGGCAGAGCCGATGGCAAAGCCCTTGCCAGTGGCGGCGGTGGTGTTGCCCAGGGCGTCAAGGGCATCGGTGCGGTGACGCACTTCCTCGCCCAACTCGCTCATCTCGGCATTGCCGCCGGCATTGTCGGCGATGGGGCCGTAGGCGTCGGTGGCAAGCGTGATGCCCAGTGTGGAGAGCATACCCACAGCGGCGATGCCGATGCCGTAGAGGCCGTGTGAGAGACTGGCTGAACTCATCGATAGGTCGAAGCCGTTGGCGCAGAGATAACTCATGATGATGGCGACGCCAATGGTGAGCACAGGGATACAGGTGGATATCATACCCGTTCCGATACCCTTGATGATGACGGTGGCAGAACCTGTCTGACCTGCCTCGGAAATCCTCTGGGTGGGCTTATAGGAGTGTGAAGTGTAGTATTCTGTGGCTTGTCCGATAATCACGCCGGCTGCCAAACCTGAAATCACGGAGCATGACAGACCCAGCCAGTTCTCTATCTGAAGCAGGTAGAGAATGATAAAGGTGGCTACGGCAATGAGAACGGCAGAGACGTTGGTACCCAGCGAGAGGGAGTGGAGCAGGTCTTTCATCGTGGCACCTTCCTTGGTCCTGACAAGATAGATGCCGAAAATGCTCAGGAACACACCCACGGCGGCGATGAGCATCGGGGCAATCACTGCCTTCAACTGCATGTCGGGAACCATCGCAAAGGCTACGGCACCCAGGGCAGCGGTACTCAGGATACTGCCGCAGTAACTCTCGTAGAGGTCGGCACCCATACCGGCCACGTCGCCCACGTTGTCGCCCACGTTGTCGGCGATGGTGGCAGGGTTGCGTGGGTCGTCCTCGGGGATATCGGCTTCCACCTTACCCACGATGTCGGCACCCACGTCGGCTGCCTTGGTATAGATACCACCACCCACACGGGCAAACAGAGCCTGTGTAGAAGCACCCATTCCAAAGGTAAGCATGGTCGTAGTTATGGTAATCAATGCCAGGTTGTCGCCTTGATAGAAGTAGTTGAGTACCAGGAACCAGATGGCAATGTCGAGCAGGCCGAGGCCAACGACGGTAAGACCCATCACGGCACCTGAGCGGAAGGCAATCTTCAGACCACCGTCCATGCTCTGGCGGGCAGCATTGGCGGTGCGGGCAGAGGCATAGGTGGCTGTCTTCATGCCGAAGAAACCGGCCAAACCGCTGAAGAAACCTCCCGTGAGGAAGGCAAACGGCACCCACGGGTTCTGCCAGTGGAGCACGTAGGCCATGAAGGCGAAGATGATGGCAAGAACGATGAACACGATGAGCACCACACGGTATTGCTGCTTCAGATAGGCCATGGCACCATGGCGCACGTATTCAGCGATTTCTTTCATTCTTGGTGTGCCCTCTTCTTCTTTCATCATTTGTTTGAAGAAGAACCAAGCCATTCCCAATGCGCACACCGATGCAATCGGGACCAGCCAAAATACTAATGGAATATTCATTGATGTTAGATAATGGTGAATTCTATAATCAGCACACAAAATTACGAATATTTAACTATAAAATGTGCTCACCAATGATAAAAATTGTTAACAAGTGTGTTTTCGACCATTTATTTATAACGGAATTGCCGGGCTCCGCCCAATTAAAGATTGAAGATTGAAAATTGGCCAATTTCCAATCTTCAATCTTCAATGATCAGTTATCCATTTCCAATTTCCAATAAAAAAATCAGAACCTGTAATCCAACTCTATATCCACGAAGTTGTAGTTGTGATCCGGCAATGTGCGGTCGTTCACACGCGCATATTCCGATGTGATTTCCAAGTTCTTTGTGATGTAGTAGTTCAAACCGACTTCGTACATGGTCTTCGATGAACTCCAGTCCTTCGACTGACGGTAGCACTGGTAACGGGCCTTGGCATGAAGTTTCTCCTTCAACACAGGCACGATGCCGAAGACATACCAGCCGTCGGCCTTATCGCCCTTCGAACGGTCTATCACATTGCTGCCAATACCTGTGGCTGCAAGGCCCTGACTGTGAAGATACTCCGCACGGAAAGTGTACTCGCCAAGGTCGTATTCGGCTGAGAGACAGTAACGGTTGAGTGGCAGACTGACCTTGCTGCCGTCGGAGTCAATCATATTGCCATGGCTGCCGGTCCAGCCGAAGGCACCGATGCGCACGCCCTTGACGGGCATCACCCACAAACCGCCAATGATGTCCTTACGGTTGTCTTTGTCGGCAGAATTGATACCCTCGCCATTATATACGCCCACTTGGTAGTGGAGCAACTCGCGGCCGGCGGCATTCTTGATGAGGTCACCCTGTACTTGGATACCGATGTCGCGTCCTCCTGACGATTTCTCACCTGCACGGTCGCCGAATCCCGAGAGTCGCATGATGACATCGGCATAGGAGTACCATCCCTGAGTGATGGGGTGGGTGGGGTTCTCGAAAGTGAAGGCACGCTTGAACTGGCCTATTTTTACGCGAAACTCCCTGTGTTTCACCCATTCGGTGTAAAGGTCAACGAGTTGTACGGTGGGCTCACCCGGACCTTTGGCATTGGTGCCCTGAATCTGTGCACGCCAGTCGAATTCGCCGATTTTACCATCGAGAATCATACGTAGGAACCTGAGTTTGAACGAGTTGCTCTCGTCATTCACTTTCTTCACATTGCCGTTCTCATCAACTACGGCCTTAGTGGGGTCTTGCCACTGATACTGCAGCATGCCGTAGCCGCTGAACTTGATGTTGTCATACCATTTCTTCGGCTGTTCTTGTGCATTGGCAGCGATGACTGCCAGCGCCAACGCAAGGATAGTCAAAATTTTCTTTTTCATAGTAGTTGGGTTTAGAGGATTATGTGATTGATAATGTGTTAATTAGGGCGAGAGGAATGGGCTTGGTCATTGTCCTTGGTCGCGGGCAATGAGCAGTACCACGTTCTCCACATGAGGGGTGTGGGGGAACATGTCTACCGGCTGTACCGCCTCCACACGGTAGGCCTCGTCAAGGTCGGCCAAATCGCGCGCCTGCGTGGCAGGGTTGCAACTCACGTAGACGATGCGGCGAGGATGGGCACGCAGGATGGTCTGCACCACATCGGGATGCATGCCGGCACGTGGAGGGTCGGTGATGAGCACGTCGGGACGGCCATGGGCGGCAATGAAGTCGTCGGTGAGGATGTCTTTCATGTCGCCGGCAAAGAAAAGGGTGTTGTCAATGCCGTTCTCCATGGAGTTCACACGGGCGTCGTCGATGGCCTCGGGCACATACTCGATGCCGATGACCTCGCGAGCCTGGCGGGCGAGGAAATTGGCTATCGTGCCCGTGCCGGTATAGAGGTCGTACACCAACTCGTCGCCCGTGAGGGCGGCGAAGTCGCGCGCTACGGAATAGAGCACGTGGGCTTGGTCGGTGTTGGTCTGGTAGAAACTCTTCGGACCCACCTTGAAACGCAGTTCCTCCATCATCTCATAGATGTGGTCATTGCCCTTGAAGGTCACTACCTCAAGGTCGCCAAAGGTGTCGTTGCATTTCTGATTGTCTACATAGAGCAGCGACGTGATTTGAGGAAATTGTTCGGCAATGTGTGTGAGCAGGGCTTCAGCGGTGGCACGGTCGCCTTCTTCCTCGAAGTGGAACTGCACGAGCACCATCCACTCCCCGGTGTTGGAGTTGCGTATCATGATGTCGCGGAGCAGACCCTTCTGCTGGCGGATGTCGAAATAGGCAATCTGATGCTGGTCGGCATAGTCGCGGATGGCATTGCGGATGTCGTTGTGCAGGCCGTCCATCAGACAGCACTCCTCGATGGGCAACACCTTGTCGAAGGCACCGGTGATATGAAGGCCAATGGCGTTCATGTTGGTGTATTCGGTGCCGCTGGCTATCTCGTCGCGGGTGAGCCAGCGCTTGTTGCAGCACTCAAACTCCATCTTGTTGCGGTAGCAGGCAGTCTTCGCCGAACCGAGGATGGGGCGCAACGGAGGAAGGGTTACCTTGCCGATGCGGGTGAGTTGGTCGTAGACCTGGCGCTCCTTCATCTTCAACTGCTCGGGGTAGGGGAGAATCTGCCACTTGCAGCCCCCACAGACTCCGAAATGGCGGCACATCGGCGACACGCGCAGCACACTGGGCTTCACCAGGCGCGTAACCTCGCCCTCGCTATAGTTCTTCCGCTTCTTGCGAATCTGGATGTCGACCACGTCGCCGGGCACCACAAAGGGCACAAAGACCACTTTCTCGTCGATGTGGGCAATGCATTTGCCTTCGGCAGCGCACGACTCTATCTCTACGCTCTCGTATAGTGGTAAAGGTTTCTTGTTCCTCGCCATAATCAGTTTGCTCAACAGGGTTGATAGGGAATGGTGGAAGCAGACCACCATTAATGCTTCGGAAAACTCTCGTGGAAAGAGTTTTTGCAAAGATAGGAAAAAAAGCCGAAAAACAAAATTATCTCGTGAAGTTTTTCGGAGATAACATGATTATTTGCTTTATTCCGTCTTTTCCTTCCGTCTATAAGCACCAACGCCCATTAACGTGGTTTTCCTCAATATAGAGCGAATGCGAAACTTGAATAAATGTAAATGTAATTGGTAGTTTGCAAAAAAAAATAAGAAAAGTTTTGCCGTTACATGAAATTGCAGTATATTTGCATCACAAAGACACATTTTTATTTTAGAAACCATAAATCAATTATGAGCGAACAGAAAAGAGTTTATACCTTCGGCAACGGAAAGGCTGAGGGTAATGCTAAAATGCGTGAGCAATTGGGTGGCAAAGGTGCCAACCTTGCAGAGATGAACCTTATCGGAGTGCCCGTGCCTCCAGGATTCACCATCACCACCGATTGCTGCAACGAGTATTACGAAGTTGGTCAGGAGAAAATCAAGGAAGTGCTTGACGCCGACGTGACCGCCGCAGTGAAACACATCGAGGTGCTGATGAACTCGAAATTCGGTGATGCCGAGAATCCTCTTCTGGTGAGCGTACGCTCTGGTGCACGTGCCTCCATGCCTGGCATGATGGACACCATCCTCAACCTCGGCCTCAACGACGAAGTGGCAGAGGGTATGGTACGCAAGACCAACAACCCACACTTCGTTTACGACTCCTACCGCCGCTTCGTGCAGATGTACGGCGACGTGGTGCTTGAGATGAAGCCGGTCAACAAAGAGGATATCGACCCGTTCGAGGAGATTATCGAGAAAGTGAAGGCTGAGCGCGGCATCAAACTCGACAAAGACCTTTCTGTCGAAGAACTCAAGAAACTGGTGGCTCTCTTCAAGGCTGCTATCAAGGAGCGTACAGGGAAAGACTTCCCCAACGACCCCATTGAGCAACTCTGGGGCGCAATCTGCGCCGTGTTCCGCAGTTGGATGAACGAGCGCGCCATCCTCTACCGCAAGATGGAAGGCATCCCCGACGAGTGGGGTACTGCCGTGTCGGTGATGGCAATGGTATTCGGCAACATGGGCGACACCTCTGCTACTGGTGTATGCTTCAGCCGTGACGCTGCAAATGGTGAGAACATCTTCAATGGTGAGTATCTCGTCAACGCACAGGGCGAGGACGTGGTGGCTGGTATCCGCACACCACAGCAGATTACAAAGGTGGGCTCGCAGCGCTGGGCTCAGCGTGCAGGCATCTCCGAGGAGGAGCGTGCTGCCAAGTATCCTTCAATGGAAGAGGCTATGCCCGAAATCTACAAGGAACTCGACGGCATTCAGAACAAACTCGAGGAGCACTACCACGACATGCAGGATATGGAGTTCACCGTTCAGGAGGGCAAACTCTGGTTCCTCCAGACACGTAACGGCAAGCGTACCGGTGCTGCCATGGTGAAAATCGCCATCGACCTGCTCCATGAGGGCAAAATCGATGAGAAGACCGCCATCCTGCGTTGTGAACCGCAGAAACTCGACGAACTGCTCCACCCGGTATTCGACAAGATGGCTCTCTCGCAGGCCAAGGTGATTGCTCAGGGTCTTCCCGCTTCTCCTGGTGCCGCTTGCGGACAAATCGTGTTCCATGCCGACGATGCTCAGGCTTGGCATGAGGACGGACATAAGGTGGTGCTCGTACGTATCGAGACTTCACCCGAGGACCTCGCCGGTATGTCGGCAGCCGAAGGTATCCTCACCGCACGTGGTGGTATGACCTCTCACGCTGCTGTGGTGGCTCGTGGTATGGGTAAGTGCTGCGTCTCTGGCGTAGGCTCACTCAATGTCAGTTACAAGGACAAGACCGTGGAAATCGACGGCATCGTTTACAAAGAGGGCGACTACATCTCCCTCAACGGTACAACAGGTCAGGTCTACGCCGGTGAAGTGCCCACAAAGGCTGCCGAACTGAGCGGTGACTTCAAGGAACTGATGGACCTCTGCGACAAATATACTAAACTGCAGGTGCGCACCAACGCCGACACACCACACGATGCTCAGGTGGCTCGCAACTTCGGTGCCAAGGGTATCGGTCTTACCCGTACAGAGCACATGTTCTTCGACGACAAGAAGATCATCGCCATGCGTGAGATGATTCTCGCCGACAGCGTTGCAGGTCGTGAGAAGGCTCTTGCCAAACTGTTGCCTTATCAGAAGGCTGACTTCAAGGGTATCCTCGAGGCTATGGACGGACTGCCAGTCAACATCCGTCTGCTCGATCCGCCTCTCCATGAGTTCGTTCCCCACGATCTCGCAGGTCAGGAAACAATGGCCAAGGAGATGGGCGTGTCGCTCGAAACAATCCAGCGCCGTGTGGCTTCGCTGGCAGAGAACAACCCGATGCTGGGTCACCGTGGATGCCGTCTGGGTATCACCTTCCCGGAGATTACCGCCATGCAGACACGTGCCATCCTCTCCGCTGCTTGTGAGTTGAAGAAGGAAGGCAAGAACCCAATGCCGGAAATCATGGTGCCGCTCATCGGTACACTCTATGAGTTGAAACAGCAGAAGGAAATCATCCAGTATGCCGCCAAAGAGGTGTTTGCTGCCGAGGGCATCGAAGTGGAGTTCGAAGTCGGTACGATGATCGAGATTCCGCGCGCTGCACTGACAGCCGACCGCATCGCTACTGAGGCTCAGTACTTCTCATTCGGTACCAACGACCTCACACAGATGACATTCGGATACAGCCGCGACGACATCGCTTCGTTCTTGCCGGTTTACCTCGACAAGAAGATTCTGAAGGTTGACCCATTCCAGGTGCTCGACCAGAATGGCGTGGGCAAACTCATCAAGTATGCTGTACGTGAGGGCCGTGCCGTGCGTCCAGATCTCCGCTGCGGTATCTGCGGTGAACATGGTGGAGAACCCAGTTCGGTGAAGTTCTGTGCCAAGATTGGCATGAACTATGCTTCTTGCTCGCCGTTCCGTGTGCCTATCGCTCGTCTGGCAGCAGCACAGGCAGCAGTAGAAGAGTAATATTCATTCATTTCGGCAAGCCGTGACTCACGGCTTGCCGGATATTGTTTACTTGTAAGATTTAAAAAGATGGATGCATTTGACAAATTGGGCCTCATCTGCTTGGTAATGGCAGCACTGGTGGTGCTCCCACTGGCTGCAAGACTGTATATGGGATGCCACGATTGGTTGCTGGTTGTCCTGGCATCGGTGATTTCATTCCCGTTGCTGTGGATTGCTGGACTCAACACTTGTGAGTTCCTTACCAAACCTTTCAGCGAGAAAGGATTGAATGGCTTCCTTACATGGATCATCGCCGTTGTTCTGGCAGTGGTCGTTTATGCCGTGTTGGGTGGCATTCTGTACTATTTGTTCAAGTTTGTGCAAATCATCTGATACAAAGGGAACTGGGTGCTCACGCGTCCATTTCCCGGAAACGATGATGTCACCCTATAGCCAAAGGGGGAAAGCCGACAGGCCTTCCCCCTTTGGCTGTTTGTTGGTATGGGACAATGGCGCTCATGCGATATGCTCCATGGATGTAGGTCAAGATATGCTCATGTCTTCCAAATGTTTTGTCGATTTTTTTTGCAATAATCTTTTTTTTTAATAATTTTGTCCCCATACAAAAGGCCGGCTCCCATGCGGCATGGGAAATCCATAGAGAATCCCGTGAATGCAGAACATAAAGTCGGCAACATGTGGTGATTCTATCAATAAACTCGACTTTCGGAAGAAAGGATAATGAGAATGAAGACGGATTAAAAAGAGGTAAATATAATTGCTAAAATGGTAGAAGGATGGCAGAAAAATGGACATGCGTTCCTTTTGTCTTCCCTTTAACTCCTCTTTGATTTAATGAACATTTGAGAGATGAAATTTGAGATTTTGAAACCCCAGTCGTTTTGTGTGGCTGGAAAGGATAAAGCCTTGGAAGACAGTATCTTCCCTGAGGCAGGTGCGGGAACCATCCACGACAGGCTGTTTCTTGTAGCAGATGGCATGGGTGGACAAGGAAAGGGCGATGTGGTGAGTGCATCGCTGTGCCGCACCATACCCGATTTCTTGTTTCAGAACACCTGCAGCGACGAGCCCATGACGGCAGATTTACTGCAACTTACATTGCTCGAGGCATATAAGCATCTGGCACAGGATGGCAAAAATGGGGGAGGGGTGATGTTTGCCATGCTCTATTTCCACAGGCAGGGAGCGATGGCGGTGCATGTGGGCAACTGCCGCATCTATCATTACCGCCCGAAAAACCATACATTATTATATAGGTCGCGCGATGACTTCAAGGCGGCCACTGCCGATATGGTGCAACCCATCGAACCCACTTGCAAGAACCTCACCAACGTGAAGTATGGCGACTATTTCGTGTTGCTTACCAAAGGGGCACATGCAAATATCGTGGAGCAACAACTCTTCGATGTGCTCAACGAGGCCATCAACGATGAGGCGAAATTGCGGAAAATCGAGCAGTTGTTAGGGGATGCCAAAGACGACCATACGGTAAGCCTCGTCAGGGTGAGCGGCGTGATGGCTGAAGCCATGGACGAGCAGGTGGCTGAAACGGCACAGCCTGTTCCCGTAGTCGTGGCGCCTTCACCAAAAACTCAGCCACAGCCCCAACCAAAACCACAGCCGAAACCGCAGCCAAAAGCCCAACCGAAGCCCCAGCCGCAACCTAAACCGCAACCTAAACCATTGGTGGAGGACGTGGAGGCAAAGGCGGTGGAAACTCCTCGGGAAAGGCCGGAACAACTGGCTGATGAAACGGGGGCGGACACCGAAAAGAAGGGTGGCTTCCCCATTGTGCCCGTCACGGCACTGCTCTTGGTGGCATTGGCAGTGGGACTCTATTTCTGGTCGAAGAGCCAAATCTCATCGAAGGATGAAGAAGAGGCAGAAGTGGTGGTGACACGCAAGGATAGCGTGAAGAAAGATACCATCAACATCATGCGCAACGAGAATGCAAAGGCAAAGGCCAATGACGACCTCTTCAAACTACCTGAGGAGCAGAAACCTGAGGATAAGAAGAAACCTGAGACCGAACAGCGACAGGAGTCCACAACGGCCTCTACGCCCTCACAGGAGACCGAAACCACCACTCCTGCCACTACAGAGCCGGCTCCCGCTGCACCGGCAGCCACACCGGCACCACAGGAAACCACTCCTGCACCAGCGCCGGCTCCTGCTACAACCGCACCACCTGCCGACAATCCCGCACCCGCTCCTTCCACCGTGACCCCTAGACCCGTCATCCCGGAAGAGTAGTTGAAGGTGAATCTATATTTCAAAAATGGAGTAAACGCAGGCGAAACCCGCACAAACAATCGCAACAAGGGCCAAAATTGAATAGTTTTTCTATTTAAGTGAGCGGAGCGAACACAAACAATCGCAACTCTGTTGCGTAAGGAATCTCCCCGCGACTCTTTGATGGGTCGCGGATACCTTAATTGTCGTGCAAGCCGAATGCAAACGAAAGTTTACTTTCAGTTTGCTGAGGCGCAGCCGACAATCGAGTGCAACTCAATGACCGAGCGAGCGGATGCGAATTTTTTCGTTAAGCCAAATGAGCAAAGTGAAACTTGTTTCGACTTTGCCATGGCGAGAAAAAATCGCCGAAGGCAACCGGTTGCATCCCTTCCCCTGGAGAGGGGAAGGGTCTTGGGTTGGGGTTGAGGCCTTTCCTTATGAAGGGAAGGTGGGATGGGTTGGAACCTCCAAGCCGAAGGCTTGGCAACGTTTCATTTTGTTTGTTGCCCAATTCATTACTTAATGATATAAAAAGAGAGCCGATACCTTGGGTGGCATCGGCTCTCTTTTCGTTTTCGCCCGCTTTTTGTCCCAAAGTAGGGATTCCCCCCCTAAAGAATAGGATTTTCCCACCTGTGGAATAGGATAAATCCTTTCTCCAGGCTCCCGGTTTCATCTATCTTTGCCCTTGAAAACAAGCATAATCAGTTCTTTGAATAATCCCTTGACTATTTTTTAGAGGTAGGGTGGATGTGAATCCGGTCTACCTCCATTTTTTTTGTGCTTGTTGCCTCGTTTTAGGATTATAATTCGTAAATTCGCAACCAAAATCTACACACATGCAAAGCATAACACTCGAGAACCTGACTATTGGCTATGCCAGCAAGAAAAACAGGAAAACCGTGGCATCGGGTATCAATGCCTCGCTCGACAGTGGACACATGACATGTCTCATCGGGCCCAATGGGGTGGGGAAGTCGACGCTCCTGCGCACCCTGTCGGCCTTTCAGCCACCCCTGGAAGGAAAGGTCTACATCCATGGAAAAGACCTCGCTACACTGAAGGAAAAGAAACTCGCAAAGATGGTGGGCGTGGTACTTACAGCCAAACCCGATGTGCAGAACATGACGGTGGAAGAGATGGTGGGACTCGGACGCAGTCCCTATACGGGATTCTGGGGCACGTTGACCGACGACGACAAGGCCGTTGTCGATGAGGCTATCGATATGGTGGGCATACGGCCGCTGGCTTCGCGCATGATACAGACGCTCAGCGACGGTGAGCGGCAGAAGGTGATGATAGCCAAGGCTCTCGCCCAACAGACACCGGTGATTTTCCTCGATGAGCCCACGGCATTCCTCGACTATCCCAGTAAGGTGGAGATGATGCAACTGCTACACCGGCTCAGCCGCACCGCCGACAAGACCATCTTCCTCTCTACCCACGACTTGGAACTCGTGCTGCAAATCGCGGATACTGTTTGGCTGATGAGTGAGGGCGGGCGCCTTGATACAGGAACACCCCACGAACTGGCCGACAGCGGGGCGCTGAGCAATTTCGTAGAAAAAAAGGGAATAGTCTTCGACCGCAGGCAACTGTCGGTAAAGGTGCTCTCCGACTGAGAGATGCCCATCATACGAGGCTGCTTTTTACAATCAGCAGAAAACTTACTTCTTCACCGTGAGACGCACAATGAAGATGCTCGACTCGTAAAGCAGCCAGATGGGAAGTGCCACCACAAAGAGCGTGAAGGCATCGGTGGTGGGCGTGATGATGGCAGAGACAATAAGAATGGCTACCATGGCATGCTTGCGATACATGGTCATGTAACCTGGCTTGAGGATCCCCATCACCGCCAGCAACCAACTCAGCACAGGCAATTCAAACACCAAACCCATCACCAGATTCATCGATACCAACGTGTCGGTATACGACTGTATGGTGAGCATGTTGTTCACCTCAGGACTCACCTGGTAGGTGCCCAGAAACTTCACTGTGAGAGGGAAAACAAGGAAGTAGTTCACCAGAGTGCCCAGCATGAACATCAGGTAGGAAGCGGAGACCACCCTCACGGCATAATGGCGCTCTTTCTCGTAGAGGGCAGGGGAGACAAAGCCAAAAAGTTGGTAGACCACGTAGGGCATGGCTGCCAGCAAACCGGCATAGCAGGCCACACGGATGTGAATCATAAACTGCTCCGTAAGGCCCGTGTTCATCAGATGAATGGAGAAGGGCGCTACGCCAAGAAGGCGGAAACTGATAAACTCGCTGCTGCTCGGGGCAAGAACGATGCTGAAGAGCAAGTCCTTGAAACAAAAGGCCACCACGGCAAACAGGGCCACAACACAGAGTATCCTGATGATGCAGCCGCGTAACTCGTCGAGATGGTCCCAGAACGTACCCGTTGGCTCAGCCTTCTCCTTAGCGCTCATTCCTTGGATGATTCGTCCTTCTGCTGGTCATTAGGACGCTCTGTCGTTTCCGAAGCATCATCCTTGTCGTTCATACCTTCCTTGAAACTCTTCACTCCCTTGCCCAGTCCGCGCATCAACTCGGGAATCTTCTTGCCACCAAAGAGCAAGAGGATAATCAAGGCGATGATGAGTATCTCTTGTGTGCCTATTCCAAACATTTTCTTGAATCGTTGATTGTTCTTATGCAAAGATAATGCAAATCGAAGGCAGAGCAAAATGAACTTGTTCATTTTCTATGCTGAGATGCCGCTTATCTTATGCAAAGATAATGCAAATCGAATGCAGAGTAAAATGAACTTGTTCATTTTCTATGCTGAGATGCCGCTTATCTTATGCAAAGATAATGCAAATCGAAGGCAAGGCAAAATAAAAGGCCATTAATTTTCCTCAACTAGAAAAAATCGCCCATTTTTTTTGTTATCACTACCGAATTGCTTACTTTTGCATTCAAGGCAAACGAAAGCATCAACACACAACAATGCCTATACAAACAATGGCAACCTTTTTGCAATACCTGATAGAGGCGGATACCGACTTCTTCCTCAAGGTCAATTCATGGCACTCACCGTTCTGGGACGTGTTCATGCCATTGTTCAGTGCCAAATACGTGTGGGTGTATTTCTATGCCAGTCTGCTATATGTCATCATCCGCAACTACTCCATCAAAGTCACCTTATTATGGCTTCTGGCGGTGGTGGTGCTCATCACTTTCTGCGACCAGTTCTCGGCAAGTGTCATACGGCCGATGGTGGCAAGACTCAGGCCGAGCAATCTCGACAACCCGCTGTCCGAAGTGGTGCATGTGGTGAACGGATACAGGGGAGGCAACTACAGTTTCCCGTCTGCCCATGCCGCCAACTCATGGGCCCTGGCGGCCTTCATGACCTTGCTCTTCAGGCGCACGTGGATTTCGTGCACCGTAGTGCTGTGGGCTATCGTCACGTGCTATTCTAGACTGTATCTTGGCGTGCATTATTTCGGCGACTTGTTGGTGGGGATGTTCATCGGATGCCTCTTTGCTGCCCTGGTGTATTACCTGCTGGTATGGATAGCGAAAATTAAGAAACCGCTCGAGGTGAGGCATGCCTTCATGCCTATCTATACCCTCGGAATAACCATCGTCTGCTTCCTGGTAATTGCTGCCATCGAAACTTATCTGCTATGACGGTCAGTCCTATTGCCACCTTCCATTCGCCCGTCGCTTCAAAATTCGGCGTGCCACGGCAAAGTGGCATCGTGGAGTCACTGCAGGGAAAAATCGTCTTCTTGCCCGAATACCGTAATGCCGACTTCATCCGTGGGCTGGAAGAGTTTGAGTATATCTGGTTGTTGTGGGTATTCTCGGCAAACAGCCACCAACATGTGCGGCCTACGGTGCGGCCGCCTCTGCTGGGCGGAAATACCTCGATGGGCGTCTTCGCTACGCGCTCTCCCTATCGGCCCAACCCCATTGGCCTCTCCTCCGTGCGTGTGGAGAAGGTGGTGGTAGACAAGCGCCTCGGACCGGTAATCCATGTCTTGGGGGCCGACTTGATGGATGGCACGCCCATCCTCGATATCAAACCGTATGTGGAGTATGCCGATGCGCATGTGGGGGTGAGAAACGGCTTTGTAGACAACCATCAATGGAGGACACTCCACGTGGTGATGCCCGATGGACTGGGTAAGGCAACATGGAGCGAAGAACAAATGTCAACGCTACGACGGCTGCTGGCGCTCGACCCACGTCCACACTACCACGACGACCCGCAGCGCGTCTATGGAATGACTTTCTATGGTTACGACGTGAGGTTCCGCGTAGCGGATGGCGTGCTTACCGTGGTAGAGGTGGTGAGACTGTGATGGGGAAAGTCATGACTTGTGGCGCTCATCAAAAGCGAAGAACCGCTGGCCAAAGTAATTGAGGATGGTGAAAAGCACTGTGCCTACTACCATCGCCACATTCTCCTGTACTGCCTTTCCGTAACCCGACAACATCCACATCATCAGCGGCTTGGCGATGCTGTAGGCTATTACATAGCATATAACGATGCTGAGGGTGAACCGCAGGGCGGAACTTACCACATGACCCTTGTGCTTGAAGGTGAAACGCTTGTTGAGCACGTAACTGAGAATGCTGCCAAAAAAGTAGTTGGCAGCCGACGACCACCAGTAACTCACGTGAAACACGTTGTAGAGCACGAACATGATGGCCGTGCCGAAGAGGGTGTTCAACACACCCACAAGAAGAAATTTCGGTACCGAAGCGTCTATCTTCATGGTTGCTTTCCAAAATTGCTGCAAATATAGTGAAAGCCGAAGACAATGCAAAACGAAAAACCGTGTTTTTTGTTTTCATTGTTGAGGCGCATCCTATATTCGCCACGAAGTGGCAAATATAGTGAAAGCCAAAGCAAAATAAAAACCAATGTTTTTATTTTCTTTTCCGAGCCGCAGGGACGGGGGGTGGGTCGAGGCCTCTCCTTAGGACCAAGGAGAGGAGGGAGTGGTTGTGACCCCCAAGCCGCAGGCTTGGCATAGTTTCATTTTGTGATGTAACCCAATTCATTACTCAGAAAATTTTACTACTTTTGTAGCCTGAAATCAAAGAAATAAAACCCTTTTTCCTCGTAATACCTTATCACCGAGGAAAATGATGGAATAAAAAAAAGATGAATAACAACCGACCACTCTACGCCCACTTGAGCATGTTCATGGCATGCGCCATCTGGGGACTGATGTCACCCATAGGGAAAGACGCAATGACACATGGCCTCGACGGCATCGTCATGGTGTCGTTCAGGGTGGCAGGAGGTGCGCTGCTCTTCTGGCTCACCTCGTTCTTCCTGCCTAAAGAGCGTGTAGCCACCCGCGACAAGTTCATTTTCGCAGGGGCAGCGCTCTTCGGACTGGTGTGCAACCAGTGCTGCTTCACCATCGGACTGAGCATTACCTCGCCTGTCAATGCCAGCATCGTCACCACGTCGATGCCCATCTTCGCCATGCTCCTCTCTTTCCTCATACTCCATGAGCCTATCACCTGGAAAAAGGCGGGTGGCGTGGCTATTGGATGCTGCGGAGCCGTGACGCTTATCCTTACCAGTCTCTCGGCTTCGGATGCCAAGGTGGGGGATATTCGGGGCGACCTCCTCGTGCTTGGGGCACAGTTCTCCTATGCCTTGTTTCTCTCGCTCTTCAATAAGTTCATCAAGAAATATTCTATCTTCACCGTAAACAAATGGATGTTTCTGTGGGCCACTGTCATCGTGTGGCCGTTTACGGGATTTCATGTGGCACAGACCGACTGGAATGCAGTGAACACCACCACATGGATGGAAACAGCGTATGTGGTGGTGTTCGGCACTTTTGTAGGGTATATCCTCATCGTCAATGCGCAGAAGGTGCTGCGCCCAACGGTCGTGGCCATCTACAACTATGTGCAGCCGCTGGTGGCTGTCATCGTCAGCCTTGCCATGGGCATCGGTGCCGTGAAATGGAGCCAGGGGCTGGCGGTGCTCCTCGTCTTTGCCGGTGTGTGGATGGTGACGAAGTCGAAGTCAAGACGGGATATGCTGGAGGCTAAAAAATAAAGGTGCGGATGAGCCAGTAGGAGAACATGCCGGCCAGATAGCCTACAAATACAATCCAGGTGATGCGCTTCATGTACCAGCCGAAGGTAATCTTCTCCAGACCCATCACCACCACGCCGGCGGCACTGCCGATGATAAGCATCGAACCGCCAACACCGGCACAGTAGGCCAGCAACTGCCAGAAAATGCCGTCGACGGCCATGTCGCCTATCTCTGCCACAGGATACATGCCCATACAGCCGGCTACCAACGGCACGTTGTCTACTATCGAAGAGAGTACGCCGATAATGCCGGTCACGAGATAGTGGTTGCCGCCCGACATCTTGTCGAGTGACTCACCCAGGGCGGTGAGCACGCCAATCTCTTGAAGCACTGCCACGGCCATGAGGATGCCGAGGAAGAACATGATGGTGGAAAGGTCTATGCGAGAGAGCAAGTCGCTCACACGTTTCGCCATCGTATCGCCCTCCTCAGTGTTGTGGTGGAATATTTCCGTGGTGGTCCACAGCAGGCCCAGTACCAACAGAATACCCATAAACGGCGGCAGATGGGTGAGGGTCTTGAAGATGGGCACGAATATCAGACCGCCTACACCCAGCCAGAAGATAATGTTGCGCTGCCTCTGGGTAAACTGGCTCACCTCGGCAGGAGGAAGGTTCTGCGACTTGTCAAACTTCCCTTTCAGCGAGTATTGCAGGATAAAAGCGGGCACCAGCATCGACACCAGCGACGGGATGAATATATCGCTTATCACACCTTGGGTGGTGATGACGCCCTTTATCCACAGCATGATGGTGGTCACGTCGCCGATAGGTGAGAAAGCACCGCCAGAGTTGGCTGCGATGACTACCATGGCAGCATAAATCAGACGGTCTTCACGGTTCTGAACGAGTTTGCGCAGCACCATAATCATCACTATCGAAGTGGTGAGGTTGTCGAGGATGGCCGAGAGGAAGAAGGTCATAAACGCCATGCGCCACATCAGTTTGCGCTTCGAGCGGGTCTTGATGGCGTCGCGGACGAAATTGAAACCTCCGTTCGTGTCTACAATCTCCACGATGGTCATGGCACCCATGAGGAAGAAGAGGGTGCCTCCGGCATCGCCCAGATGGTGTTCTATCACTTCTGCTACTTTATGCACCACCTCCGGGGCTTCCACACCAGGATAGAATGTGGCGGGCGACAGCATGAGTAATGTCCAGCAGAATACACACATCAGCAGGGCAATGGCGGCCTTGTTGATTTTCGTCACGCTCTCCAGGGCTATGCACAGATAGCCGAAGACAAATACGATAACAATCGCGATGGTCAAAGAATTCATATCAATGGTTTTTGTCGTTTTTCCGTATCCAATTCCTGTTTTTCACTATACAAAGGCAAAGGTAAGACTATTATTATAAATATGTATGGGAAAAGGCATTATTTTTTGCTAAAACGTTTACACCAACCCAAAAATGTTCCCGATGTCGCTATACCATAGCGACCACCAATGAAAGCCGTTCCGTATGTCGCGATGTCATCGCAACCAAGTAAGAATGTCCCGATGTCGCTATATCATAGCGACCACCAATAAAAGCCGTTCCGTATGTCGCGATGTCATCGCAACCAAGTAAGAATGTCCCGTATGTCGCTATATCATAGCGACCACCAATAAAAGCCGTTCCGTATGTCGCGATGTCATCGCAACCAAGTAAGAATGTCCCGTATGTCGCTATATCATAGCGACCAATAAAAGCCGTCCCGTATGTCGCGATGTCATCGCAACCAAGTAAGAATGTCCCGTATGTCGCTATATCATAGCGACCAATAAAAGCCGTTCCGTATGTCGCGATGTCATCGCAACCAAGTAAGAATGTCCTGTATGTCGCTATATCATAGCGACCAATAAAAGCCGTCCCGTATGTCGCGATTTTATCGCGACCACTAAGAATCCCTTATGAATAAAAGGAGTAACAATCCCCAAGAATAACACAGGAATTAATTAAACAAACCTCATCTCTGCCTTCGCCGAAGATACTCCGCTCGAAAAAACTCAAATTCATTTGGTTTTTTGCTCGCTTAATCGTATCTTTGTCCCAATGAACAGTAACCCTATGATGCCTACGGTAGATTGTGACAATGTGATTGTCGTGGATGCCGATTTTGCCGATAAAGTGGCATTCGACCTCATCGTGAACTTCGAGCGGATGCTCGGACGACGAATCCCCAATGCCGATATGGCACGGTGGATCGACTGCCTGGCTCTCGACGGTGGGGTGAGGGAGGGACAACAGCAAACACAGGTGGCTCTCGTACACAGCAAGACAAAGAAAGGGATGGAGTATTTCTCTCCAGCCAACTTCGACGAAGAACTCAACGGGAAAGCCTTCTCCGACAATTTGGGAGAGTTCGTCATCAACACCTTCAGCGAACAAGACATCATTTCACGCCAACAGTTGCTGGTTGACATGGTGAGCCTATGCGCAGCAGCCAAAGAGGTGAAACGACTCGTTGTCGTGCCCGATGAGGACGACTACGATGCCGTGCGCCATGCGCTCCGGCAGACCGATGATGACAAACGGGTCACGGTGCTCGCCATGCAACCCATGCCGGGGGGAAATTTCCGACAGGAAATCCTGGGCTACTCGCTCATGAATGCGCTGGGCATCAGCGCCGACGAACTGTAACATGAACCTCAATCAACTAACGATAACCTTAAAACCATAGCAAATGAGCAAAGTATTGATGATTGGCGCCGGTGGCGTGGCCACCGTGGCAGCATTCAAAATCGCGCAGAATGCCGACGTGTTCACCGAATTCATGATAGCCAGCCGAACTAAGGCAAAGTGCGACAAGATCGTGGCCGACATACACAAGGCAGGTTATTCTCTCGACATCAAGACGGCACAGGTGGATGCCGATGATGTGGAGCAATTGAAGAAACTCCTCGGAGAATACAAGCCCGAACTGGTAATCAACCTGGCTTTGCCTTACCAAGACCTCACCATCATGGAGGCTTGCCTGGCCTGCGGATGCCACTATCTCGACACCGCCAACTACGAGCCGCGCGACGAGGCGCATTTCGAGTATTCCTGGCAGTGGGCTTACAAAGAGCGATTCGAGGAGGCCGGACTGTGCGCCATCCTTGGATGTGGCTTCGACCCGGGCGTGAGCGGCATCTATACGGCCTACGCTGCCAAGCACCACTTCGACGAGATTCACACCCTCGACATCGTTGACTGCAACGCCGGCGACCACCACAAGGCTTTTGCCACCAACTTCAATCCCGAAATCAATATCCGAGAAATCACACAGAAGGGACTCTACTTTAAGGACGGCGAGTGGATAGAGACCGACCCGCTGAGCGTGCATCAGCCGCTTACCTATCCGAATATCGGACCGCGCGAGAGTTATCTCATGCACCATGAGGAACTGGAGAGTCTGGTGAAGAACTATCCCACCATACGCCTGGCTCGTTTCTGGATGACCTTCGGCGAGCAATACCTCAAACACCTTGAGGTGATGCAGAACATCGGCATGACTCGTATCGATGAGGTGGAATACAACGCGCCTCTGGCCGATGACCCCGAGAAGACCGTGCGTGTGAAAATCGTGCCGCTGCAGTTCCTCAAGGCTGTGCTGCCCAACCCGCAAGACCTGGGAGAGAACTACGAGGGCGAGACGAGCATCGGTTGCCGCATCCGTGGCGTGAAAGATGGCAAGGAGCGCACTTATTATGTTTATAACAACTGTTCGCACCAGGCTGCCTATCAGGAAACGGGTATGCAAGGGGTGAGTTACACCACCGGTGTTCCTGCCATGATTGGTGCCATGCTCCTACTCAAGGGACTGTGGAAGAAACCGGGCGTGTGGAACGTCGAGGAGTTCGACCCCGACCCCTTCATGGCACTGCTCAACGAGAAAGGACTGCCGTGGCACGAAGTATTCGACGGCGACCTGGAATTGTAAAAAGAACAATAAGGTGCAGTTCATAAAGTAAAGGGCGAAGCCCGATTTAATTTTCAATTTTCAATCGGGTGTAGCCCATATATATAATAAGGTATAATAGAACAATGGCAAAAAAAGAAATTGAGCAAGAAGACAACAGCAAGGACGGCAAACTGAAAGCCTTGCAGGCCACCATGGCCAAGATAGAGAAGGATTTCGGCAAAGGGGCCATCATGAAACTCGGCGATGAGAAGATAGAGAATGTGGATGTCATCCCCACAGGAAGCATCGGACTGAATGCCGCACTGGGCGTGGGAGGACTGCCACGTGGACGTATCATCGAGATCTTCGGCCCGGAGTCGTCGGGTAAGACAACCCTTGCCATACATGTCATCGCAGAGGCACAGAAAAGAGGGGGCATCGCCGCATTCATCGACGCAGAACATGCCTTCGACCGCTTCTATGCCGAGAAATTGGGTGTGGATGTCGACAACCTCTGGATTTCACAACCCGACAACGGTGAACAGGCTCTCGAGATTGCCGACCAACTTATCCGCTCCTCGGCTATCGACGTGCTCGTGGTCGACTCCGTGGCTGCCCTCACACCGAAGTCGGAAATCGACGGCGATATGGGCGAGAACAAAGTGGGACTGCATGCCCGACTGATGAGCCAGGCGCTCCGCAAACTCACCGCCAATATCAGCCGCACCAACACCACATGTATCTTCATCAACCAGTTGCGTGAGAAAATCGGCGTCATGTTCGGCAACCCCGAGACGACTACCGGCGGCAACGCACTGAAGTTCTACGCCAGCGTGCGCCTCGACATCCGACGCGTCACTACCCTGAAAGACGGCGACCAGGCCATCGGCACACATGTGCGCGTGAAGGTGGTGAAAAACAAAGTGGCACCTCCTTTCCGCAAGGCGGAGTTCGAAATCCTCTTCGGAGAGGGAATCTCTAAATACGGCGAACTGGTAGACCTCGGTGTAGAGCACGGCATCATTCAGAAGAGCGGGTCGTGGTTCTCCTACGAGGGCACCCGACTGGCTCAGGGACGCGACGCCACCAAGGCCATGCTTCGCGACAATCCAGAACTCTGCGACGAGATCGAGGGCAAGATCATGGAAGCAATTTCAAATGCATAGCATAACAGGGAAGGCAGTGAGTAATAAGGCACTTGGATAACCTTCTTAGTGCCTTATTCTCTATTCGAGGTGATAATGACATTTTTTTTCAATGACGAAATATCATATCAACAAGATAAATAATATGGCTCCCCTCCTTTGTAATAAAGCGTTTTAACATTGATGTTACTTTCTGTAAAAATCATGTTACAAATGATAACTGTCTTCTTTGGGAATTGTGGTAATTTTGCACCGTCGGAAAAAATTGCCTTGCAAATCTTTTCAAGAGAAAACCTAATATTGACTGACTATGCTATCGCAAATAATGACGACTATCTAACTTTGTATGCAAATAACTGACTTTGGATTATTTTTTACTTAACCAATCATATTTATGAACCATGTGGAAATTTAAGTCACTACAAAAGCCGTTAGTGTTTCTGTTCCTGCTCTGTTTGTTCCCAATGGGAGCATTGGCTCAGAGCACCGTTAAGGGAACGGTAGTTGACGAAGCAGGTGAACCTATTATTGGCGCAACTGTGCAAGTGCAGGGTGCCAAGACAGGTGCTATCACCGACTTCGAAGGTAATTTCAGTGTGGAAGCAGCAAGCAATGCCACGCTGTTGATCTCTTATGTGGGCTATGTCACTGAGACCGTCAGTGTGCAGGGCCGTAACAACATTCAGGTTACCCTGAGAGAAGATGCTTCAACTCTGAATGATGTTGTTGTCATCGGTTATGGTACGATGAAGAAGAAACTGGTGACTGGTGCCACTGTTCAGGTAAAAGGTGAAGACATTGCCAAACTGAACACCACCAACGCACTTGAAGCCATGCAGTCGAGCACCCCTGGTGTACAGATTACTCAGTCGTCTGCTCAGCCTGGTAAGGGATACAATGTGGTCATCCGTGGTAAGGGTACTAATGGTAACACTGCTCCGTTGTACGTTATCGACGGTGTGGTTGGAAGCCTCGATGGTATCAACCCTGCTGATATCGAGAGCATCGACGTACTCAAGGACGCTGCTTCTGCAGCCATTTATGGTGCCCGTGCTGCCAACGGTGTAATCCTCGTTACAACAAAACAAGGTAAGGCCGGAAAGATCGAACTCTCCTACAATGGTGCCGTGGGTTGGTCGAATGTTTACAAACGTCCCCAACTTCTCAATGCACAGCAGTACATGACCATCATGGACGAGTATTCTTTCAATACATCAGGTGCTAAGATGGATTGGCCCAATACCGTACCGGCCGACATCCTCGCCAAGGTTCAAGGTGGCTGGGAAGGCACCGACTGGTGGGATGTGTTCACCAACAAGAATGCCATACAGAACAACCACTCTGTAACCTTGACTGGTGGTTCAGACCGCTCTAAGTTCATGGGCTCTTACACCTATACCAGCAATGAAGGTATCATGGGTGCTGACAAGGCTTCTTACTATAAGCGTCACACTATTCGCTTTAATAGCGACCACGTGCTCCTGAAGGCCAAGGATTTCGATGCCATCACCATCGGTGAGAACATCTCTATCGGCTACAACAAGAGCCACGACCTGGCTGAGGGCGGCATGTACTGGAGTTATATCCACAGCCTGATGCAGACCTCTCCGCTCCTGCCACAGTATGCTGACAATGGCGACATTTACAACTGGCAGAACGTTGACGGCGAACTTACTTATGGTAAGGGATGGCTTCCTGCTATGTTCAACAACCCATGGGAAAACCTCTCAAAGGGTGGATTCAACTCCATGGCAGAGAGCCGCAATATCAATGCCAATGCTACCGCATTCATCACTATTCAGCCAATCAAGGGCCTGAGATTCCGCTCACAGTTCAACTATATCTGGGGTTCTGGCGCATACCGTAACTTCGGTACTCCACGTGCCAACGCGGAAGGTGCCGCTATCGTAAACAGTTATAGCGTTAGCCAGAGCACTTGGCTCAGCACCAATTGGTCGATTTCCAACACCATTACCTATGACCTCCCTGTTATCAGTGGTCACAAGATTTCTGCCATGTTGGGTCAGGCCTACGAGAGTACTGCATGGAGTACCAACCTCAGTGGTAGTAACAAGATTGCTTATGGACAGCAACTCGCATCGTTAAGAGATTGGGATTCGGCATGGCTTAATAACATCATTCTTGAAAATGCTACTGATGCTACTCTGGGTGGTAATCCAAACGATGAAGACTATCTCGCTTCTTGGTTCGGCCGTGTAAGTTGGGACTGGAACGAGACTTATATGGCAACTGTCACCGTGCGTTATGATGGTTCAAGCCATTTCGCCGACGGCCACCGTTGGGGATGGTTCCCATCCGTATCTGCTGGTTGGGTCGTTACCAATGAGAGTTTCATGGAGAATACCAAGAGTTGGATGGACTTTTTCAAAATCCGCGCTTCTTGGGGACAGAATGGTAACTGTAATGTGGAAAAATACCAGTATATTACTCCTATCATCATGTCGAGCGTGGGAGGTTACAAGTTCGGTTCAGACATGGCTACCTCTGTTGCAGGAACTCCAAATCCCGGTGCATACCCGAAGAATGTGCCTAACCCAGAACTTACTTGGGAGACTTCTGAGCAGTTGGACTTCGGTTTCGATGCACGATTCCTCAAAAGCCGTCTGGCTGTGAACTTCGACTGGTATAAGAAGACCACAAAAGACTTGATTTTCCTTAGGGATCCTCAGTATGATCAAGGTAAAGAGTCACCTTACTTCAATGGCGGTGACATCCGTAATACTGGTATCGAACTTGCTCTCTCTTGGAACGACCGTATTGGCAGCGACTTCAGTTACAACATCGGTGTCAACTTCGCTACCAATAAGAACGAGGTGATTCGCGTTAACAACCTGAACCATTATATTAACGGTAATGGCGGAATCCTCTCACAGGGTACTGAATACATCTCACGTATGGAGGAAGGCCATCCTATCGGTTACTTCTACGGTATGTCATACAGCGGCATCTGGCAGAATCAGGATCAGATCAACGCTGCTCGCGCTGCTGGCAAAGCCGTTCTCGACAACGCACAGCCTGGCGACTGCATCTGGGATGACTGGAATGGTGATGGCATGATTACCTATGCTGAGGCTATTAATGCTGATGGCGAAGATATATGCGACCGTCACGAGATCGGTGATCCTAACCCAGACTTCAACCTTGGTATCAATCTCGGTTTGACATGGAGAGGCTTAGACTTCGCCATCAACGGTGCTGGTGCATTCGGTATGCAAGTCATGCGTTCTTACCGTTCTTATGGTGATACTCCTTATCAGAACTACGACACCACCATCCTCAACCGTTGGTATGGAGAGGGTACTTCAAACTCTCAGCCTCGTATTTCTGCAACGGGTCACCAGAACACTATCTGGAACTCTATACGTTATATGGAGGATGCTGACTACTTCAAGATCAAGACCGTCACGCTCGGTTACGACTTCAAGCATCTTTGGAAGTCATGCCCGTTCCAGCAACTCCGTCTCTATGTTCAGGCTCAGAACCTTGTCACATTCACCGGTTACACTGGCCTCGACCCAGAAGTCGGTTCGACTGGTGGTGACGTAACTTGGGCTTCTGGTGTTGACTTGGGCCTCTACCCACCATCTCGTACCTTCTTGGTTGGTGCAAGTATTAAATTCTAATTCGGCATAAAATTATGAAGAAATATATTTTTTCAACGTTGGCTGTTTTGGCAGCAACATTGTTTACAGCATGTAATGACATGTTGGACACTGATCCGCGAAAGACAGAGGTCACCGACGCTGTCTTCCCTGGTAAGGTTGCGGATGTTGAATCTGAACTGTCGGCTATATACAGTATCATGAATACGATGGGTGGCGGCGACGCTGACAACCAGAATATTTGGTACTGGTGGGAAATCATGTCCGACAACTGCTACGGTAGTGGCGGTCTGCAGGACAACAAGGTGAAGTCTCTCCACCATCTTGTAGAAATGAGTGTCAATCAGTATGCAGAGCCTTACAAACTGCTCTATGGCGGCATTGCCCGTGCCACTTCTGCTATTGAGACAATCGATAATGTGCCCTGGAGAGATAATCAGAAATCTCTGCGTAATCAACTACTTGGTGAGGCTTACTTCATGCGCGGTGTCTATTACCTCTGGCTCACTCAGTTGTTTGGCGATGTGCCATTGATCACTTCCTCAGTCATTACTCCAGAGATGGAGGAGCAGGCCGACGCTGAAACCGCCATCTATCCCCAGATACTCTCCGACCTCACGTCTGGAAAGAACCTCATGGGTACAGAAAGGGGCCATGGTGACGGCCACGCCAACAAGTTTGCCGCTGAGGCTTTCATCGCCCGTGCATATATGTTCTGGGCCGGCTTCTATAAGAATGTAGGTGAACTCGCTTCCGGCGGTGCTCCTGCTATCACACTCGTTGAACAGGAGGGTTGCCCCGCTGGTGATCTTTCTCAGGCCGACGTCGTCAATGGTCTGAAGGACATCGTAGCCAATGGTGGGTACAAACTCTGTGAAGACTTCCGCTCACTCTGGCAGTACTCCAACAGCCTGCTCTGGGATGAGGCTCAGGATGACCAGGGCCACGCCTATGAGTTCATCAAGGACATGAAACGTGAGAACTGCTTCGACCAGCCCGGCATGGGTAATGGCAACACCGAGGAAATCTTCCAGGTCCAGTTCATGAACGCCTCAGCATGGAGCATCTCTGGTTCATATAATACTGCTCGTATGTACTCCAACTATATTTCTGTATTCTGGGGTCTTCGTAACGGTGCATCCAACCAGAATGGTGACCGCAACAACACCTATCCCTTCAATCAGGGATGGGGCCAAGGCACACCTTCATGCAATATTTGGGACGACTGGACAGATGCTGAACGGACCAACAATTATACCGACCTCCGCAAGAAGGCTTCTCTCATCGACCTCGACAATGAGTTGGAGAACTATACTTATGAGAAGGACGACTGTGAGGAGTCGGGTTATTCTGTCAAGAAGTACGCCGAGGTCAACCTTGATGCTTGTGCAGCCAACAACGACACCTGGTGGTCAAAGTGTGAGGGTTATACCGGCAGTTCTCTTGACAACAAGATGCAGGGCGACCACTTCGAGGACTTCTACCTCATGCGTTATTCCGATGTGCTGCTGATGCTCACAGAACTTACCGGCGATGCTTCCTACATGAACCAGGTGCAGGCTCGTGCTGGCGTTCCTCAGACACCTTACTCATTGAAGGCTGTGCAGGACGAGCGCCGCTGGGAGTTCGCTTTCGAGGGACTGCGTTTTAACGACATGCGCCGCTGGACGGGCAACAAGCCTAATGAAGGCTCCTATGCTCCTAAGGCTCTTCAGGCTCAGGCTGGCAAACAGATTGTCTGCCTTGGTGAAAAGTCCAACAAGCGTACGATGGCACACATGACCTGTTCTTGGGCCAAGCGTTATATCGACACTAATGGTTTCTTGGCTAAACCTCAGACTGAAATCACTGTGAAGAATGGAAAACTTACGCAGAATCCAGGTTGGGATGCTGCCAATCCTGAGACACAATATAAGGTTCTTTATTAATATCATAATTTTGTAATCAATATGAAAAAGATATTTTTGTTTTTTGCCGCGGTATGTGCTCTTGCTGCTTGTGATCCTACTCACGAGGATATCAGCAATGCCGGTCACATTACTCTTGATGAGTTGAAGGCAAAGACTACCGTCACTGTCGACAAGGCTGCCAGCGGCCTGAATGGAAACGTCATTACCTGCTCGACCTCTGCTCCCGTCAATGCCAAATGGAGTATCGGTGGCAAGGATTACATCGGTAACTATGCATGGAAGAAAATGAAACTCGGTGAGTTTGTTGTTACCCTCACGGCTCTTTGTGCCGACGGTACCGAACTCAGGGCAGATTATCCCGTCAGTTGCCAGGAAATCACCAATGCTCTTGAGAAGTTCTGGATTTATGGACTTGAGAAAGATCCTGAGCATGTGCCGTTCCAGCCGGCTGCATGGGATGCAGCAGCCATGCGTTTCAGTTCTACTGAAGGCGCTCACCTGCCCACTATTCCCGATGATGTATACTTCGGTCTGAAGACCCTCATTTTTGACGTATCTGATGTTACTGCTGACTTTGACCTGAAGGTCATGAACGGTTGGTGGAGCAACACCTACTACGATCACGTGAAGTGGGCTGATGGTCTGAATGAACTTCAGATTACCGAGACAATGGCCAAGGAGTGTGCTAAGGGTAACGGCGGTGAAGGTCGTGACCTCGACCTCATGCTCTACAGTGGCACCATGACTCTGAACTCTGTTTACTATGAGGAATAATCATTCCTTATCGGTATAAACTAAATAAGGCTGGCTCTATCATGAGTCAGCCTTTTTTTCATCTCGCTTGTCTTTGTATTATAAAATAACTAAAAGAACCATACCAGTTGTAATAGTTCCTTTACTCCCCTTTATCACCTGAAAGTGGAACGAATGTGAACCTAATGGAAATAAGGTAGAACAATAAGAAAAAGGATGCTTTTTGCTTTCTAAATCCTTTTTTTTTATTATTTTTGCATCACTTATCCATAAACGAACTCATATACAGGGTAACGCCTTTATATGAAGTAACTACAGATGAAATCTTATAAAATTATAAGCATAAAAATGAAGGCAAAATTACTGCTCTTGATGGCGACTATTCTTTTGGTTGTTGCCTGTGGAGGAAATGGCGGAACAAATACCGATCCTAAACAAAAAGAGGTGACAAGGAAATCTGTCGATACCCCTAAATCAAGTAAAGATTTTGACAATATGCCCACTGACGATACATTCTACGAAGGAATGCTTGAGGTTTTCTGTAAGAGAAATTATCAGCTGAAGTTTAAGAATCGATTCAAAGGCTTGTTGTTGGAAGATTTAGTATTGAATAATGATAGCACTGTGACTGTCTCAGGTCCCTTGGTTTTCTATAAAAATGAAAATGGAGATGCAACGGATGAAACAGTATTTAGGGCCATCATTACACGAATCGGCCAGAACAAGTATAATATTACTTTTGAGAATAAAGGGGAAAAAGAATGGAGTGACACCACCATGACCATTAACTATATACAAATGAATAAGAAGAAAATACAATCTAATAACTGAGTTCTCTCTATCTATGGAAATAAATACCTCCAACAAAACCTCCAAGGTTATCCTCTATGCAAGCCTGTTGGTTTTCATCGCGTTTGTCGCATATATATTACATATCAATCAGGAGGTTCTCTATACGGCCCACGACCGTTCGGAGTTCCTGTTCGGAGCGCCTTTCTTCCATACCCTCATGCAGAAGCCCTTTGGCCTGATGCAGTATGTGGGAGCGTGGCTCACACAACTTTTCTTTCATCCTGCTTTAGGGGCAGGTGTGCTCGCGGCTATCTGGGCGCTCATTTTCTTTGTGGGTACCAAAGCATTTCAATTAAAGAGTGGTGCTGCTGCGCTGATGCTCCTGCCGATTGCCTGTCTGCTCACATCGGTGGTCGATTTGGGTTATTGGGTCTACGTCTATCCTGTCAGAGGTTATTGGTTCTCACAGTCGGTAGGTTATCTCGCTATGCTTTTGCTTTTGTGGGTGGCTCGTTGCACCCCGCGCAAATGGCATATTCTCTGGTATCTGGTTGGCGTGGCCCTCTATCCGATACTGGGGTGGTTTGCCTTGCTTTTCGTACTCTGCTTGCTACTTGTCGATAAAACCACTTGGCGAGAACTCGTAGGTATAGTCCTGCTTGTCTTTGCCGCCGCCATCTGGCATACTCAGTTCTATTCGAACTTGAGATTCGATGATGTCATGTTGGCCGGGTTTCCTCGCTTCATCACACCAAGCGACAAAAGTGAGCATCTGTCTATCCCGTTCTGGGTGCTGGGGGCGGTCTCTGTGCTTATTCCGCTGTGTGGCAAGTATCTGACCAGGGCTTTCGTTCCAGTGTTGTGTGCCGCAGCGGGCATTGTTTTCACTTGTTCGCTCATGTTCCACGACAAAAACTACATCGACGAAATGCGCATGGTGCGCTATGCCGAAACCGACAACTGGCAGGAGGTGCTGAATTTGGCAGAAGAAAACAAGAAACCAACCACCACGATGGTATTTCTCAAGAATATAGCCTTGATGAACGAAGGTGGCTTGCTCGACCGTTCGTTTAAGATGGGTAATGTCGACTATCCTATTTGTAACCCCGATACACTTCATGTCACCCTGTTGGACATCGCCTCGCCTCTGGTCTATTACAACTACGGTATGATGAATGAAGCCATTCGTCTGAACTTCGAAAATGCCATACAAGCAGGTTTCTCACCCTTCTACTTGAAAACGCTTGCCCGCTGTGCCTTGGCTTGTGGAGACAAAGAACTGGTGGAACGCTATACCACCCAATTGCATCATCATCCGTTTTACGGAAACTGGCAGCCCGCTCCTGTCACGGAAAAGATAAAGTCACTGCAAAAAGCCTTCTCTGATGAACTCACTGGTGTGGAGAACAGCGACAGTTATATTGTCAATGGCGTCAGCCTCTGGTACGATTCCGATAGTAAAGCAGCATCAGAACAGGCGTTGCTCTATTCCATGTTGCGTTGCGACTCACGTCGCTTCTGGCCAGCGTTACGTAATTTTGTGAAATTACATCAGGGCGAGGAATTTCCAGTACATGCGCAGGAGGCTTATATCCTGTTCATGGACAAGGCTCCGGAAGAAAAGCGCATGATGATTCCTGTCAAGCAGGAAATTTACGAACGCTACAAACAGTTTTGGGCAACACTTGAAAGTCTTGCAAAGCCTGGTATGAAAATTCAGGAGATAGGTGAAAAAATGCGTGAAGGATGGGGCGATACCTACTGGTGGTTCAACATCTTCGGAAGAAAAGATTATATTGAACAAGGCAATATTGGTCACGAACATCAATCGTAAGAAAGCAATGAAAAGACATATCTACCCCTGTTTCCTGCTGCTGGCTGTTGCCATGCTGCTGTTGTCATCGTGTGCTAACCATCCCGATGTGCCCTCTTATGCCAAAGAGGTCAAGAGCCTGCCTACCATCTTTCCCGACTATTGCAACGTCACTGTGCCTTACAATATTGCGCCACTCAACTTCATGCTCCCCGTTGACGAATATGAGGAATGTGTGGCGCGCCTCACCATGCCCGACGGACAGCAGCAGACCTATGGCAATGGCGTGAAGGTGCAGATACCTGAGTCGGAATGGCACGACATGCTCAATGCCTCCAAGGGCAAGAGCATCAAGGTGGAAGTTTGGGGGAAGAAAGATGACGGATGGTTGTCGTTCAGTCCGTTTGAGATACGTGTGGCAGAAGAGCCTATCGACGAATATGTGTCGTATCGCCTCATCGAGCCTTCATATGTCGCATGGACCTATATGGAGATTGCCCAGCGCAACCTCACCTCGTTTGAAGAGACACAGATCTTCAACAACGAGATTACCATGAACGACAGGAAGATAGGCCAGTGCATCAACTGTCACAGTTATCAGAACTATAAGACCGACAACATGCTCTTCCACGTTCGTCTCGCCAATGCCGGTACCATTATTGTGAACGATGGAAAAATCTCTAAAGTCAATCTTAAGCGTGACTATACCATATCCTCAGGTGTCTATCCGGCATGGCATCCCACAGCCAAACTGATTGCCTTCTCCACCAACAAGACACGGCAGGGATTCCATACGCAAAATCCCAATAAAATTGAGGTTTACGATCTTGAAAGCGACCTGATTCTCTACGATGTTACCACCGACTCTGTGAGCATCGTCAGCAATGATTCCACGCTGTTGGAGGTGTATCCTACTTGGTCGCCTGATGGTAAATACCTGTATTATTGCAAGTCTGTTCCGCTTCCTGAAGAGATGCGCGACAAGGATATCCGAACCACCTATCCGAAAGTGCAATACAACCTCTATCGCCGTTCGTTCGACTTGGCATCTCACGGCTTTGGGGAAGAGGAACTCGTATATGATGCCGCCTCCTCCGATAAGAGTGTTACCTTGCCACGTGTTAGCCCCGATGGGCGCTATCTGCTGTTTGCCATAGGACAGTATGGCTGTTTCCATATCAGGCATAATGACGGCGATATCGTCTGTATGCCGCTCGAACAGTTATCGGATGGTGAGCACCCGTTATCTCCTTCATCCCCCTCATTCCTCGACCTTACCAACCTGAATAGCAAAGGACGTCCTGACAGTTATCCAAGTTGGTCGAGCAACGGCCATTGGATCATGGTGGCAAGTCGTAGGGATGATGGCAATTTCTGCCGTGTCTATTTCTCTTATTTCCACGATGGAAAGGTAGAAAAGGCCTTTATGATGCCACAGGAAGACCCAGAATACAATACTTTCCAACTGAAGAGTTACAACCGTCCTGAATTTATGGTTGAACCTGTCAGAATCAGCGTCGAGGAGTTCAGCAGGGTGTTTGATAAGTAGTCTAGATGAAGAAGATTCATATTTTATGCACATTGCTCTTCGGTGTGGCAGTCCTGCTCTTTTTCGGACTGGCCTATCCGCAGCATCTGCATTATCAGGAGCAGTTTCAACTTTTCCTCTTCGACAGCACCTATGTGTGGGATGTTGTCAAGTTGCCGGGGGGTGTGGCCGACTTGTTGGGACGGTTCTGCACGCAGTTTTTCCTTTATGCTTGGGTGGGAGCGCTTATCATTGCTGTCCTGCTTACGGCAGTGCAACTCTTGACGCTACGCCTGGCCAGTTGGGGGAGGCTATATGCCCTGAGTTTCGTGCCTTCATTCCTGCTCTGGCTCTTCCTGCTCGACGAGAATGCCTTGCTGGGTGGTGTATGGGCTGTCTTGCTCACACTCCTCGCTTCATGGGCCTTCGACGCATTGCCCCGCAACGGGTGGCTGCGGCATGTGTTGCTCATTGTGGCCATCCCTGTCCTCTATTGGATGGTGGGGCCTGTTTGCCTGGTGTTCTTCCTCCTGCAGGCACCGCACCTCAAACGCACTCAGCAGGTTCCCCTTGCCAAAAACGCTGTATGGTATTATGGGGTGTTCGTGCTTCTGGTTGTCATGCTTGTTGTCCTGGCATTTTTCATCCCTGTGCCATCCGGTAAATTATGGACAGGCATCCATTACCATCGTTACCCCACAGAAATCCCGGTCCTGTTGTGGGCTGCGACTCTGTCGGTCTTCGTACTCACACTCATGGCCCGAAACCTCAAACCTCAAACCTCAAACCTCAAATCTCAAACCTCAAACCTCCTCTTTTTCCTGCTGGTGGCTGTCATCATGGGGACCCTTGTCTGGAAAAACAGCAATTTCAAGGCCGAAAAGGTGATGAAATATGATTTTATGGCGCGTTACCAGCAATGGAACCGCATACTTGAAACTATCAACACCGAAAAACCAAACAACCAAATCGGGGTGACCGTGCAGAATCTTGCATTGGGTATGAGAGGGTTGCTCACGAAGCATTTGTTCGATTATAACCAAAACGGACTCTTGGGGCTTTTGCCCGATATAGGGACGGATGCTACCAGTCCGCTGCCTACTGCCGAGGCTTTCTATCAGTTGGGCATGACGGCTGTTGCACAACGAACGGTTTTCGAGGCACAGGAGGCGATTCTCGACTTCCAGAAAAGTGGCAGATGCTACAAGCGGCTGGCACAGACCAACCTGATTCTCGGCAACTACAAAGTGGCACGCAAATATCTCACGGCTCTGCAGAAAACACTTTTCTATCGTGAATGGGCAAATGAGACGCTGCCGCTGTTGGGCGATGAAAAAGCAATAGCAAAGCATCCCGAATACGGACGCTTGCGTCAAGTGGCATATAAAGAGAACTTCTTCTTCGGCGACCATGTCACCTCTGAGATGCTCCTGAACCTCTTCCTCAGCAACACCGACAATCACTTGGCTTATGAATACCTGAACGCCTACTATATGCTGACGGGCGACCGTGAAAACTATACTAAATTACAACTTCAATACCCAGAGCGATGAAAAAGGTGCTGTATACACATATATTGATAGGATTGATAGGATTGATGGGGGTAGTGGGGTGCACCTCCGAAACGGTAAGCGATGCCAGGCAGGAGAAGGGGTTGCCCAAGATTTATCCCGACTACGTCGATGTCACTATACCCGTGAATATCGCTCCGCTTTGCTTTGCCATGGCCGATGAGGAGGCTTTGCTTGTCGATGCTGTCGTCACCGACAGTCACGGAAACAACCTGCACTGCCAGGGTGAGGAATCGGTCGACTTCGACATCGATGACTGGCATGCATTGCTCGCTCAGAACCGTGGCGACTCGCTCAGCATTACCGTTTCGGCCAAATATGCTGATGGCTGGCACTCTTATAGGCCTTTCTCTATCTACGTCAGCAACGACAGCATCGACTATGGTATCTGCTACCGTCTTATCGCACCGGGCCATGAGGTGTGGAGCAAAATGGGCATTTATGAGCGCGACCTCTCCTCGTTCGACGAACGTCCGTTGATTGAGAATACTCAGTTCGAAGGGTGTGTCAACTGCCATAGTTTCAACCGCGGCAATCCGGCGGATATGAGCCTTCATATCCGTGGACCTCATGGCGCCACACTGCTGCGCCAGAACGATGGGCCTCTCACCGCTTACAACACCAAGACCGAACAGACGCTCGGCTTGTGTGTCTATCCTTACTGGCATCCTTCGGGCAGATATGTGGCCTATTCCACTAACGTCACCAAACAGACGTTCCACAGCGCTCATCCCAACCGTATCGAGGTCTTCGACGACGCATCCGACCTTCAGGTCTATGACGTCGAGAAAAATGAGTTGATTCTTTCGCCATTGCTCAAGCAAGACTCTATTTATGAGACCTTTCCCGTCTTTTCTGCCGATGGACGTTCGCTCTATTTCTGCGCTGCCAGCGCCCTCCCCGAGGGTAATCATCAGATCGACTCTATCCGGTATAATCTCTGCCGTATAGATTTCGACCCCGCAACGGGCAAGTTGGGAAGCACTATTGAGACCGTCATCGATGCTGTGGCGCAGCACAAGTCGGTGTCCTTCCCTCGTCCTTCCTACGACGGACGGTTCCTGTGCTACACGCTCTCCGACTACGGACAGTTCAGCATCTGGCATCATGAGGCCGACCTCTACCTGCTCAACCTCTCTACAGGAGAGAGCCAGGTCATGGCAAAGGCAAACTCTGATGACACGGAGTCGTTCCACAACTGGAGTTCCAACTCGCGCTGGATGGTGCTTAGTTCCCGCCGCGACGACGGGCTTTTCACTCGGCCTTATTTCTGCCATGTCGATGCCAATGGTGTGGTGAGCAAGGCATTCATGCTGCCGCAGCGAAATCCGCGCCGGTTCTATCGCGAACGGTTCCTCTCCTTCAATGTTCCCGATTTCATCATTGCCCCCACCCACTTCGATGGTCGTCAAGCCAGCCGACTCATCAATGATGAATACCGCAAGGACTTTGGTGTGCGCCAATAACCCCCTGCTTCCCAGTCTCTAGGTCCCCAAGTCTCAAAAGTCTCTAAGGTCCCTAAAGTCCCTAAGCCCCCTTAGGCTTGGGCAGGATAAATCGTTTTTGAAAAAATATCTGTTTTTTATCCAATTTATTTTTGCGGATTGGATAAAAAGTGTTATTTTCGCAACCAGAAGCAAAAAGGGATAAAAGCCCTCTACGCCAACCAAAGTTAAACTTACTACACTATTGAATGACACAACACGAGAGATTTAAACGGAGTAAAAACGACGTTTTTGTCAATATCAAGGAGCGAGACCATTTCGTTGCTTGATATCTCCTTATGGTGGAGGGCAATGCATTTGCGTTAGTTACATTTACACCACGCAGTGCAGTCTCTCGATGTATAGACCTCATAGCCTCACTGTCCCGTATGTTGCTGTATCACAGCAACTCGCAGTTCTAGGCAGCCTTTTATCAGTATTCTTTTTCTATTTTTTTATCCGTCTTAAGCCGTTATGTATGTTGCGACTGTGTCGCAACCTCAGTATGCTATAGATACATAGCAAAACGGCTTGTTATTCTAACAACCGAATAATCATGCAATTACCATACGCTGAATCTTGGAAAATCAAGATGGTGGAAGCCATCCATCTCAGCACCCGTGAAGAGAGAGAACAGTGGCTCAAGGAGGCACACTACAATGTGTTCCAACTCAAGGCCGAACAAGTGTATATTGACCTGCTCACCGATAGTGGCACAGGTGCCATGAGCGACCGTCAATGGTCGGTGATGATGCTCGGCGACGAGAGTTATGCTGGCGCCACCTCGTTCTATAAGTTCGAGGCCATGGTGCAGCGCATCTTCGGCATGCCTTATGTCATTCCTACTCATCAGGGCAGGGCGGCAGAGAACGTGCTCTTTTCGCTGCTCGTGAAAGAGGGCGACGTGGTGCCGGGCAATGCGCATTTCGACACCACAAAGGGGCATATCGAGGCCCGAAAGGCAAAGGCTATCGACGTGACTTGCGACGAAGCACACGACACGCAGGCAGAAGTGCCGTTCAAGGGCAACGTGTCGTTGGAGAAACTCGAAAAGGTGTTGACCGAAAACAAGGGTAAGGTGCCGTTCATGGTGCTTACCGTTACCAACAACACCGTGGGCGGACAACCCGTGAGCATGCGCAATATCAAGGATACTTGTGACCTCTGCCATCAATATGGCGTTCCCGTGGTCATGGACTCTGCCCGCTTTGCAGAGAACGCGTATTTCATCAAGACGCGCGAGGAGGGCTATGCCGACAAGTCCATCAAGGAGATTGCGCTTGAGATGTACGCCCAGGCCGATGCTGCCACCATGTCGGCGAAGAAAGATGCCATCGTCAATATGGGCGGTTTCATTGCCACACGCCGTAAGGAGTGGTTTGATGGGGCAAAGATGTTCTGCATACCCATGGAGGGCTATGTCACTTATGGCGGCCTCAATGGCCGTGACCTCAATGCCATCGCCCAGGGCCTCGACGAGAACACGGAGTTCGACATGCTCGACACACGCATCCGTCAGGTAAGGCACCTGGCAGAGCGTCTCGATGAGTATGGCATTCCTTACCAGCGGCCTGCCGGAGGGCATGCCATCTTCGTCGATGCCGACAAAGTGCTTACACATGTGCCGAAAGAGGAGTTCCCGGCTCAGACGCTCACTTGTGAACTCTACCTTGAGGCGGGTGTCAGGGGATGTGAAATCGGCTATATGCTTGCCGACCGCGACCCCGTGACGCGGGAGAACCGTTTTGGCGGCCTCGACCTCTTGCGCCTGGCCATCCCACGCCGTGTCTATACCGACAACCACATGGATGTGGTGGCTGCAGCATTGAAAAATGTCTACGACCGCCGCGAGACCGTCACCCGTGGCGTGGCCATCGAATGGGAAGCCCCCCTCATGCGGCACTTCACCGTACAGTTGCGAAGGCTCTAGCCCAGGAGCCCGCCCGCATGTCGCTATCCGCCCCGCATGCCCCTATCCGCCCCGCATGTCGCCATCCGCCCCGCATGTCGCCATCCGTCCAGTATGTCGCCATCCGTCCAGTATGTCGCCATCCGTCCAGTATGTCGCGATGTCATCGCGACCAAAAGCCGTCCCGTATGTCGCGATTCTATCGCGACCCCCAAAAGCCCCCCTCAAAAAACCAGCCTCTCCCGATATCCATCGAGAGAGGCCGTTCTTATATGCTACATGCCCTTTTGGCCGTCGTTCAATAGCCTGGGTTCTGGGTAAGTCTCTTGTTCAGGGCGATGGCTCCACCGGGGATGGGGAAGACGATGGTGTGGCGGTCTGACTCGGTGCCCAATTGCTGCCGCATGTCATAGGAGCGATGGAAACGGTCGAAGCGGATGAGGTCCTGACGGCGCCAACCTTCCCATTGCAACTCCATCAGCCGCTCGTCGAGGATGTTGTCGAGCGTGGCAGGACGGTAGCCCATGTGCACTCGGCTGCGTACCATGTTCAGTTCCTTGTCGCCGTTCAAGCCTGCACGCACCTTGGCCTCCGAGGTCATGAGCAGCACGTCGGCATACCTGAAGAGCACGATGTCGTTGCTTTGCAGCAGACCGTCGTTGTAGGCGGTGCGGTCAATCTCGTATTTGAACATGCGTGCACCCGCCGTCTTCTCGTAGGGCGAACCTGTGAGGTCGGGTTCCACGGCAAGGGGCATGTACACCAATGGCTCGCCATTGTCGAGTCGTACGTAAGTCGAGTCCACATACACGGTGTCGGAGAAGAAGTTGAAGTAGAAGCGGTTGTCTACGTTGTCTGTGCCATAGCCGTAGGTGCGTACCGTACTCACTGTAGCGCTGGTGCCGTTTTCCGATGCCATGCCCAACGCTGCTCCGTGATTGTTGTGTCGCGAGCGGAAAAGGTATTTGAAATGATTGGTGTAGAGCGTCTTGTCCATGGGGATGGTGAAGATGTTCTCTGTGGAGAATTCATTCCGGGTGCTGAAGTTAGAGGCGTAATTTGACTCCAACTCATACCCGAATCTTTCGAACATGTCGCAATAGTAGAGGCACGCCTCCCACGCATTCAAAATCTCGTCGTTTATGGAAAAGAAAATATTGTCGCCTTCCAGGTGTTGGTCGTCTGTCCAGATGTCATCAGTCCAAATCTCAGCGTTGAGGGTCATCTTGGCAAGGATGAACCACATCACGGGAGCGGTGATGCGACCGTAATAGTCGCCCGGCATGTGGCTCATCTTTACGGGAAGGTCGGGCAGAATCTCGTTCACTTCGTCATAGATTTTCCAGAAAAGGCGGCTACGGGTGAGTTGCTCGGTCTCATCCATCGATATTTCCGACGAGGTCACCCAAGGCACACGGCCAAAGAGGTCGAGCAGGTAGAAGTAGCACAACACCCGGATACCTCTCACCTCGGCAGTGAGCGAAGCCATCTGGCCTTGTGGAATCAGGTGGCTGTATTTCTGCAGGTAGTCGAGCGAACGGTTGCAAAGCACGATGACCTTGTAGAGGTAGTTCCACGAGTTGCCGATTGGGGCGGTGCCGGGATTGAAGGTGTGCTGGTAAAGGTCGAGCCACAGACCGCCGTCATACCAGTCGCCACCTCGGGTGGGAAGGATGGCCTCGTCGCTGGTAAAGGTGTTCAGGTCATAGATGCCGCGGGTAGTGCCTTGCAGGCCCTGCCCGTCTTCATGGCCTCCGATGTAGTTGTAAAGGTTGGCAACGGTGTTCAGGTAAAGGTCGGTCGATGTCTTGAAAGCCTCTTCTTCTGTCAGACAGTCGCGGGGATTCTCGTCAAGACAGGAGGCAAGGGTAATCGTCGCTAATGTAATAAGGATATATTTTCTCATGATGCAGGCTGTTGGAGGTTAGAATGAGAGGCTCACGCCGAGTGAATAGGAACGGTAGGGGGGATAACTGCGCTTGTCGTCGATGCCAAGGGTGTTGTTCACCACATAACTGTTGATCATCGGGGTAAGGCCGCTGTACGAGGTGATGGTGCCCAGGTTGTTGATGCTCAGAGCCACACGGAGTTGACTGATGAACGGGGTGTAGCGCTGGATGGGTACATTCCATCCCACCGTCAAGTAGTCGAAGTTCAGGTAGTCGCCACGCTCCAAATAGTAGTCGGTGGCCACTTGGTCGTAAATCTTTTTTTCGAGGGCAGCAGGCATCACGTTGTAGTCGGGGAAAGAGCCCATGTTCATATAGGTGAGTGCTGTGCCGTTGTATATCTTATGCCCGAAGGCACCGTTGATTTGCAGCGAGACGTCGAAGTCTTTGTAGCGGAAACTGATGTTCGAGCCCATGGTCCATTTCGGGGTGGCTTGTCCGGCGATATAGCGGTCGCTGCCGGCATCAGCCACACCGTCACCGTTGAGGTCGGCAATCTCATACATCTTGGTGCCGTCACCATAGTCTTCTATGCCTATGCAGTGGGGCAGGTAGAAAACGCCAAGAGGCTGACCCACGATTTGGTACACGATGTCGTTGTATCCGCCGTGGAATCCGGCACCATTGAGCGAACCTATCGAGGCGATGTTATTGGCGGTCATGTAGATGTCCTTGTAATTACCCTCAAGAGAGATGAGTTTGTTGCGTTGGTAGGCAAGGTTCATGTTGATGTTGAGTTCCATGTCGCGGGTTTCCAGCGGTGTGATGCCAAAGCCCAACTCAAACCCGTCATTGCTCATCTTGCCCAGGTTGCCAAGAAGTTTGTTGTAGGCGAAGGGGGGGATACTCACATCGTAGAGATAGAGCATGTCGCGGGTCTTCGACTTGTAGTATTCGGCGGTCATCACCAAGCGGTTGTTCCACAAACCGATGTCCATACCGATGTTGAAGGTGGTGCGGCTCTCCCATTTCAGGTCGGGGTTGTTGTTGCTGGCAATGCCCAGGGTCACCACAGGGGTGCCGTAAACGGGCACGATGCCCATGGGCTGGAACATGCTGAGCGAGTTGAACGAGTCGATGGCACCAAGGTTTCCCGAAACACCGTTTCCAATGCGCAGTTTCAACTGGCTGATCAACGGCACGTTCCGCATGAATTCCTCACGCTTCACGTCCCAGTCGGCGGAGAGCGAGGGGAACAGTCCCCATCGGTTGTCCTTGCCCACCTTGCTGCTGCCATCGGCACGCATGGTGAACGTCACTGAGTAGCGGTGCTTGAACAGGTATTTGGCAGAACCCATGATAGAGGCGAGGGTAGGACGCTCGTAGCCCGAGCCCGTGCCGCCATAGGGGCGGAGTGAGCCGCCTTCGAGGTTGTTGTAGCCGAAGGCGTTGGTGGTGAATCCTTTTACCGTGGTCCAGAATCCTGTCTCGGTGTTCACCTGGTATTCACCGAGTCCTGTCAGTTCCAGACGGTTCTCCGAGTCGAAGTCCCACCAATAGTCCAACATGAGGTTGGCAAGCCAGTCTTCGTTCTTCTTCTCTGCGCGGTAAGCCTGACCCTGGGCCCACACCCAGGTGGGCAGGTATTGGGAGTGCTCGGTGCTGGCGAAGGAGTACGACCCAAACAGACTCAGTTTCAGGTTGGGCCAGATGTCGTACGACAGTTTGATATGGGTGTTGAAACTCAGGTTCTTGCTATGGTCTTGCTCCTTCAGCACGGCCATGGGGTTGTTGACCTGTGAGGCGGTGGTGTTCTTGTCCCATCCGCCACTTGCGTTCATGCCCTTCCCGAAGGTGGGATTCATCGCAGCAGCGGAGTAGAAGAGCATCTGCTCATCGAAGATATCTTTGTTGCGAAGGGTAGAGCCATATACCCCGAGGTCGATGGAAAGGCGGTCGTCGAAGGCTTTCTGACTGATGTCGAGTTTGGCAACGAAACTCTTGTATTCCTCTATGTCTATCACGGTCTTGTGGTCCATGAAACCTATTGAGGCACGGTAGTTGCTGAGGTCGGAACCGCCGCCGAACGCCACATGATGGCCGTGAACTGTTCCGGTGCGGGTGATGGCATCGGGGAAGTCGGTATCGTGACCGCCGTCGTTATAAAGGAGTCCGAGCGACTGGGCGGTATTGACATAACTGTCGCGGCCGAGCATCTCTATGTTCTTGTACACAGATTCAAAACCGTAGTTGCCGTCGTAGGAGATGTGGAACTTGCCACCATGGCCTTTTTTCGTGGTCACCTGGATGACGCCAGAGGCACCACGCGAACCATACTGGGCGGTCTCGGCAGCATTTTTCAGAATGGTGAAACTCTCAATGTCGGCTGGGTAAATAGAGGAGAGCACCGACAGGTCGGCAGATACACCGTCGATAATCACCAAGGGGTCGTTACCACCGGTAATCGAGGTGGTGCCGCGCACGCGCACGCTGCTCAGCATGGCCATGCGGTTGGTGCCGTTCGATACTTGCACACCGGCAGCCTGACCGCTCAGCGCACTCAGCGAGTTGGTCACCAAGCCCTTGTTCATGCGCTCTTGGGTCACTTTGTCGGCAGAACCGCCACTGAAATGGGCTGCTGTGGCGAGGGTGTCGTCGTCTTGAATATAGGTGTCGCTCTGTGCCGTTACGGTCATGGGCAACAGCATCGAAAACAACAAGCAGGTAGTAAAGGCTTTTCTCATAGGATTTAGAAAGGGAAAGAGTATGTTCGCAATCTCTCAATTTATATGCGAAGATACTGATTTTCTGCCTAAAGACAAAAAAATATAATAGGTTTTTCTGAGTGAGGTATCGAAAAAAGCATGTCGGGCATCAGCCCGACATGCTTTTTATTCAACGCAAAGACACTGAGATGCAAATGTATGAATGCGGTTTTCAATGTGTCTTGGCTTCGTTGATAAAGAAGTCGGTCATCTTTTTGAAAGTTGCCTCATTGAATGTCACAGGTCCGTGTTGTCCCTCGGGCACGCTGATGAATTCTTCCAGACGACCTGCCTTGCGCAACTCATTGGAGAAAAACTCGCTCACGCAATGGGGTACAACGGTGTCGGCCTCGCCGTGAATCACGAGGAAACGGGGACACGACTCGTTGACATAGAATATCGGACTGATGAGTTTCACCATGTCGGGAAGGTCGGCGGGAGCACCTCCGATGAGCGCTGCCTCGGGCGACCGGCCGTCGTTCACCGTGGAGCAGTCGTGCATGCGCGACATGTCTACCGGACCAAACCAGTCGACAACGGCGTCCACCGTACTGCTGAACTCCAGGTTGCCACCTACCTCACCTTCAATGTCTACGGTGGTGCTGCCTTCTGTGCGGGTCTTCATGCCATTGGTCACACCGGCAAGGGCAGAGAGATGTCCTCCTGAAGAGAAACCGGTGATACCGATAAACGAAGTGTCGAGTTTGTATTTATCGGCATTGGCACGGATATAACGGATGGCAGCCTTCACGTCGTTGATCTGGGCGGGGAACTTCGCGTCACCACTCGAGCGGTGGTTGATGCTCACCACGGCGAAACCGGCATCGGTGAGGGGCTTGCCCAAAGACATGTAGGTCATGCCTTTCATATTGTTGGCAAACCAGGCACTGCCATAGATGGCAATAATCACTTTGTACTTGTCCTGTCCGGTCTTGGGCAGGTAGATATCGAGCCGATGGGCCTCTAGGTCGTCACCGGCATAATTCACGTCTTTCCAGTCGGGCTCCACAGAAGGTCGTCCGAAACCTCCGAATCCTTGGGGCTGTGCCATGGCCAGCACGGAGATAGTGAGCATCAGGGTTGAAAGCAGTAGTTTTCTCATGTTGTTGGTTTTGTAATGAATAATTGTGTATTGGTATGCAAAATTACACAATCCGTGTCATTCGCACATTGCGATATGTAACAACCTCTTTGCCGGAAGTGTCTTCTCTCTTTCTCTCGTATTCTCCGCCATGTCTATGGTGGTGCCGGAATGACGCTGCTTCGTGGCTCATTCGGCAGGAAATGGGTTTAAACTTTGTTAAACTTGACTTCTGGGAGGCATGGAGAAAACACTGTTTTTGTTTTTTTCCTAATTTTGCAATACTTTTTGAAAGTGACAACTTAGTCGACATGAAACTAAAAGAAGACATTAAAGATGGAAGAAACTATGAAAAAGGCATACGACAAACCTTATCTTTCCATACAAAGGTTTGCTCCGAATGAGAGCGTGGCGTCATGTGTCACCATCAACATGGGTGACCTCACCGGACAGGACATCTATCGTATCAAGGGGTCCGACATTGTCGTCGCAACTGGTGGCGAGGGATTCTGGGATAATGGCGACGGCGTCTTCAGCGATGCCGACTATGCCACGCCCCTCGGCAGCGGACTGCAGACAAGTCCTCCTTAGCCGGGTGGAAATATCATGGCAAGTGATGGGTATGTCTATATGGCCAGTAAGGGTGGATGGGCATGGATAAAGAACAATACCTCTGGCGGAAATTACAATAAGTATTGGATAGTAGGCCCTGCCTATGAATGGAACTACAACAATAATGCCGGTGAGTTTACCCTGATCAACAATTTGCTGTCGTATGCCGTCTTTGCCACCGACTCCTCCGACAAGGTAGAATCGGTGAATGCTTCGTAAAAAATGGTGGCGGCGCTCATCGTGCCGCAGTCAATCCTATAGGCAGCACCAACAGAATTGTTGCCCCAAAAAAACAAGAAAACACGTGGTCGGTTCTCGACGACGTGTTTTCTCGTTTTTTTTTTACTGCTCTTCTTTCTTCGGCACTTCTTTCTTCTTCGCGCTGAATGCAGGCTTGAGCATCATGCTCAGACCTATGGTAACAAACAGGTAAATGAAGGTCATGCCATAGAAGTCGCCACACATGTTGGCTCTTCCAAGGAGGAGAATCCTCACAGAGGGATGCACGACGAACAATACGCCCGACAAAGCACCCAGCCAACTGAAGATGTTGTCGAGGAGTTTCACTCTGCTCATCAATTTCACGATGGTTACTGCCGTGGAAATGATGAAAAGGGGCATGATGAGCCAACTGTAGAAGTTGAACTTGCTTAAAGTGAGTAGGATGAACGACAATACAAACCATCCCAGACATGCACTGCCCTTGTGGAGGGAGAATGACCCGACGTGGAGATGCCGCGCTGCGAAAACGCCCATGCAGAAAGGCAAGATGGCGAGGAAACAGTTGATGCGCAGGTATTTCATGGCCAAACTGGTTGGCGGAACCAATGCCATGCCAATGAGTGAAAGTGCCACCATTATCCACATGACTATGTCTTTACGTTGACAGATGAACAGACGGTATATCACATACATCTCCATAATCATGCCGAAAAACCAATAGGGACCTGGCAAAATATCGCCATGGGGGTTGAGGTTGCCCAGCAGCAGCAATTGCAGCAACATGTCTTTCGCATCGACGATATATCGGGGATGAGACAGCAGACCGACCATGAGGAAAAGGGCAAGACCTTTCAACTGCATGGTGAACATCTTGTTGTAATGGCTGAAGATGAATCTGCGCCGCGACACGCCTTGCCCATTGCCTTTTTCGTATTTCAGCACCAGTCCGTAACCGCTGAGGAAAATGAACAGCATCACACCATAGGGGCAATAGAAAGAGAGGAGGTTGAAAGGCAGTATACCGTCGGGGTGTGACAGGTTGTTCAAAAACCCTTCAACATATTGCCAGTTATACTGATACTCATTGTCGGTGAAGACGCCCTTGAGCAGATGGGTGAAATTGTTGGTGATGATGAAGATGATGGCCAGGCCACGCATGAGGTTGCATTCCGCACGACTGAGCAATGGCTCGGCGGGTGTGGAGGCTCCTGCTGGTTCTGGCACGTTCTCTTGAATTTGGTCTTTTGTCATGATTCTTTCTTTATCAGGCTGCAAAATTAGATAAAAAAAGCAAAAATCTTGTCAGTCTGACAAAGAAATGTCAAAAACCACAGCAAAAAACACATTGCTTGATATCATGCCTTTCATTGGGAAGGCATATCCGTGCCGACAACGATGTAATCATTGATGGGGCTTGTCGCGATACTCACTGGGGGTCAGGCCTGTCTCGCGCTTGAAAAACTTGCTCAGGGCAGAGGGACTGGCAAAGTTCAGACGGTAGGCTATCTGGGCGGCTGTCTCATCGCTGTAGGCCAACCATACCTTGATTTCCTTCACAGCCACTTCGTTCACCCATTCCATCACCGTGCGGCCACTGGTCTGTTTTACCAACGTGCTCAGGTAATGGGGGGCAAGACATAACTTGCTGGCGTAGAATGGAATGTTGCGTTCCCTTGCGGCATGTTGGCTCACCAATGTCACAAACCGTTTCATCGTTTCCTCGCGGTGAGTGATGGGACGCAGCGACGTGGCATGGGAGGGCTGGTTCTTGATGTAGAATAAAAGAGAATTGAGGAGCATCTTCATATTCTGATCGGGGAAGGGCTCCAAATGGGCCATCTGCCACAACAATTCGAAATGACGGTTCACCACCTCATGGGAGACTTCATTCAACCGGAGGCTGATAAACCCCTCGCCAAACGAGGGTAAGGAAGGACTCTTGTAGTCGAACGAGATACAGTCGACCTCAAAGTCGGGGGAGTGCCCTTGTTTCTCAACCAATGTGTCGGCCATGAACACTACCACGTCTCCGGCCTCAAACTCATATTTTACCAGATTGAAGGAGTAGTTGGCCTTGCCTCGCTTCACTATCACTATCCTGCCTTCCTGCAAACGGTAGGGTTGGCTGCTCAGCAGGAAATCCTTGCGGGCAAAACTGAAGTCGCGTATCATGAAGAAATGGTCGTGCAGGAACACCTCACCATTCTCCTTCCAAGAGTCGGTGTGGCTATAGAGTTCCAGTGATATCGTGTCTATTAACATGATGTGGTATGTTGGTTGGTGATGAGGGAAATGGTCCCATGTAGTTCATGGTATATGCAAAAATACGTTTTTTCTACAAATTATTTTCCTTATTCTTCTAAAATCTTACAAAATGGCAATTATTTCTGCTTATTTGCTCATCGTTTTGATATTCTTTCGTATAATTTTGCAAACTGGAAATTATCTCGTTACAAGTTCCGAACAACATACTTGCTTATTATCATATATTCTACGGGGGCGCGCTTCTCTTTCGCTTTGCGTGCCCCCTCGTCGTTGACAAAATGTCCTGTATGTCGCTATATCATAGCGACCACCCACAAATAAAGGTTATTCTCTGGGCCTCGTCGCTGATGGCATGCCGAAGTCTTGCTGCTGTTGTTCCACTTCTTCGAGCGACCGCCGGCGCTCCTCCTCGGTCATCCCTGCTTTGGCGGCCGATGACAAGCGAGGGGTGCTGCTCTTTACTGCATGGCCTTCCAAGAGTTTCTCATCATAGCACATCTTGCCTTCGTAGGGGCGGCTGTTGACGACGAGTGTGTCGGCAATAGGGGCATGCACACCCTCAAAGGTGGCACGGGCGATGATTCTTATCTCGCCAGCATGAAGGGTGCTGTGGATGAGCACAGGGGCACTGCCCCATTCCACGGCGCGTGGGTTGGCCTGGATGTCGGCACCGCCGATGATTTCTCCTTCGCCCTCAACGCTGAAGGTGATATGCTCTCGGGCCAGACGCCGCACGTTACCCTCATCATCGGTCACCTCGGCTACCACCACGATGAAGTCGCTGCCGTCGGCCACCAACTCGCGACCCATCTCATCGGCAACGAGCCGTATCTTCGTGCTGCGGCGCGACGGCATCTTCTTTTCCTGGCATACTACCTTGCCGCCGATGATACCTTCGGCCACTATCGACACGCTCTGCCACGACTTCTTATTGTAACTCAATTCGCGTGCTTTTTCGTAGTTCCAGAAGTCCTTGAACACCACGGGAACATTGGGCGTCCCCTCTGCCTCATGACGCACGGGCAGAGTGGCTGTCCTCGCCCCGTCAAACACCGTGAGACGTACGCTGTCGCAGTTGCTGAACACCACCACGTCGGCATCGGAGAAGGGGGTGAGTTCATGGGCGATAAACACCATCGGTTCGCCCGGCAGGGTGGCATTGGGGAGGTCTACTCCCGGTGCCTGCATCTGTGAGCGGAACATCTCGAAAGCGTATTTCTTCTGGCGGAAGGCATCGTAGATACCGCCAAAGAAGGCATCGGGGTGATAGCCGCGCTGGTGGTCGAAGGGATGCCATAGGCAACCGCCGGTAAACTGCCGTTGCCCGCGGTACATCATGCCGTAGGTGTCGGCCAACGAGAGGGCGGCCATGAGCATCGGACGCTCTCCCCAACTGCGGGCAGCACGGTTCACGGCATTGTGGGCATACCAGTCGTCTACGTACTCACCCCACTCACGGGTAAATACACTCTTGTCGGTGATGAGTCTCTTTTCTTCGAGGTTGTAGGGCCAGTCATAGAGCACGTCATAGTTGTCTTTTACTCCCGCCGACTTCTGGTCGGCGGCGGCAACGGGTCGGCCAGGCCAGGGATATTCCTCGCGGGTCACCTGCAGCGCCTCCAGGGCGAAGTCTTCAGGAAAATGGGTCTCGTTGAGGATGGGCTCCCACATCAGCACGCAGGGGTGGTTGCGGTCGCGACGGATAATGTCGCGGGTGTTCTGATGCACCTTGGCTGCCCACTGAGGGTCTTTGTTCCAGAACTGCCATCCTGGGGTGGGGACGATGACGAAGAGTCCCAGTTCGTCGCAGGCATCCATGAACGAGGGGTCTTGGGGGTAGTGGGCAGCGCGGATAATGGTCATGCCGGCTTCTTTCAACCGCTTGGCATCGCGCCACTGCTGACTGTTGGGAAGGGCATTGCCCACATAGGCAAAGTCTTGATGGCGGTTGCCGCCCACCATCTGGTGGTAGGGCTTGCCGTTGAGCCAGAATCCTTCCTTGCCCCGGAATTCTGCCTTGCGGATGCCCATCCTCACCATACCGCCGTCGGCACAGCGCTTGCCGTCGAGCACCCGTATCTCGACATCGTAGAGATAGGGGTCCTCGGGCGACCAGAGATGGGGATTCTTAATGGTGGTGGAAAGTTGTGCCGTGCACATCAGTCCTGCGAGGCCGGCGGGCAGGTCTACACGTTGGCGGATGGTCTTCACCACCTTGCCCCCGCGGTCCTTGATGATGGCCTCGATGACCGAGCGGGGCGACAGTTCGCTGTCGTTGCACACCTCCACATCGAGGAATACGTCTGCACTTTGTTGGCTGATGTTGTCGTAGTGAAGGAATACACCGCCGCCAGCCACCTCGTCGCGCTCAAGGGCATCGGTGAGATGGAGGGGTGATTTGCCGATGAGCCACACATCGCGGTACATCCCTCCATGATAGGCGAAGTCGAGTTGCGACTGGTCTTTCCCGGGAGGGTAGTCTTTATCGTCGCTGTTGTCGGCCCTCAGGGCAATGAGGCAGGTGTCGCCGGCTTTCACACCATGGTCGGAGAGATTGATGATGATGGGCAGGTAGCCGCCTTCGTGCTCCGCCACCCTCTTGCCGTTCACAAACACTTGTTGCTTGCCCATCACCGCCTCGAAATGCACGGTGATGGTCTTGCCTGTCATGTCGGCAGGCACGGTGAAACGCTTGCGATACCAGCAAATGCCTTGATAGTTGCGGCCTCCACTGGCATCGGAGGGTTCCAGACTTACCGGATGGGGGGCGCACACCACCTGCCATGACGAGTCGTCGAACGATGGACTTTGGGCATTTCGGGCGTTGCCTGGATAGAACCGCCACCCTGCGTTGAAGTTATACACCACGCGCCCGCTGTTCTCCAACGGATAGAACCCGGCAACCGACACGTCTTGTGCCGCTGCATACAAGGCGAGGCTCATGGCCCATGCTAATAAAAACTTTCTCATTGTATAGTATATCTGCTGTTTGTCTTGCTTGTCGGTTATTGTCCGTCTACCACCAGTTCCACATGCTTGATGCGCTGGCGCCGCCAGGTATATACCACGTGCAGGTGCCCGTCGCGGCTCTGGATGATGGAGGGGTAGGAGTATTGGGATATGGGACTGTCTTCAAGGGTTATCCAGTGTCGCCAGTGCTCACCGTCGTCGCTGAGGAGGACGGAGAGGGGTGTGCGTGCACCTTTGTCTTTCGTGGGCTCGATGGGCCAGTCGTTGCAGACGAGGGCGTAGCCACCGTCTTTCAGACTCACGGCATCCAGACCGCTGTTGTTGTTGGGCACGTCGCAGAGTTCAAGTTTGCTCCACGTCTCTCCGTTGTCGCTGCTGTAGGTCACGCCAACCTGCCTGCTGCGGGTGCGGCAGAGGGCTTTCAATCGGCCGTCGGGCAACACGATGATGCTGGGTTGGATGGTCTTCACGCCGGGGGCACTCTCCACAAAGGGGGTGCGCCGCCAGGTCTTGCCCATGTCGTCGCTGTACTCGAAGTACACCTTCCAGCCGTCGCGTTCGTCGCTGGTGGGCGATATCAGCCTGCCCTTGTTCAAGATGGGTTTGTTCTTGATGGGTCCATAGAGGCTGTCGGGCAGTTGCTCGCGCTTGCTCCAGGTCTTCCCGCCGTCTTTCGACCTCACCATCCAGCCCTTCCATCCGGCCACGTTCTGACCTATCTTGAAGTAGAGTTGCAACTCGCCGCTGGGGGTCTCAAAGAGCACAGGGTTCCAGCAGGCTTCGCGGTGGTCGGGAGCGAACACGCCGTCGGCCACTAATTGGGGCTCGGTCCAATGGCTGCTGCCTTTGGGCTTGCGACTCACCCAGATGCATACGTCGGGGTTGCGCTCATGGGTACCGCCGAAATAGGTGGCCACCAGGTCGCCTTTCTTCGTCTCTACGATACTCGCGGCATGGCATTGGGGGAAGGAGGCCGTCTTGTAGAGGAACTCGTCGGTCACCACCTGGCTTCCGCGTTGGGGCAGGGCACAGATGATGTCGTGTCGTCCCGAACCCAGGTACTTCGTCTCTCCGCCGGGCAGATGGATTTCTGCCGTGGTGTTGGCAGGTATCTCGATGTGCCACTGCAGTTGGCCGTTGTCTTTCTTCCAGCGGCTCACCACGGTGCCGTAGATGCTGCGGTACGAGGCACTGATGTCGTCTGTATCATCAACGCTGAAGTCGGGAGTCAGGACGATAGTCTTGAAACCATTGTCTGAGGTGATGCCGGCCACGCATTCATAGAGCCACGACACAAGGTCGCCGAGGAGCATTACGTGGTTGCCGCTGTTCATCGCCGGACTGGCAGTGTCGCCGTTCCACAGTTCCCAAATGGTGGTGGCGCCATGCTCGGCCATATATCCCCATGAGGGAAAGGTCGTGTTGGTGGCCAGCAGCCAGGCGATGTCTCCGCGGCCCATCTCGGTGAGGGCGTGCATCAGCCATCCTATGCCGATGACGCCGCACGACACGTGGCCGTTGTTCTGGGTGATGATGTTCTTAATGATGTTCTTCTCTACCTCACCGCGCACGTAGTCATCGGGGGGCATGCCGAAGACAAGGGGCAGCACGTTGGCGGTCACGGTGTTGTTGCCATAGAAGGTGCTGTCGGGATAGAGCAGGTGACCCGGCACGGTGGTCGTGCCTTCGTTGCGCGTGAGGAAGCGACGGTTGAAGGCTTCTTTCGTCATCGATGCCTCGGTGGCGAAGTGGCGGGCATCGTCGGACTGTCCCAACACCTGCGCATATTGGCTCATCATCCTGCAGATTTTATAGTAATAGGCGGTGGAGATGAGTGTGCCGTCGGTCGAGCGTGCAGGGTCTTCGCTGTGGATGAGGTGTTCTTCTTCAGGGGGAACGCACCAGTCGCCATAGCGGTCGGTGGCGATGAGGCCGTCCCGCCCATACTGATTCTTCAGGTGCTCCAGCCAGCGTTTCACGTTGGGGTAGTAGCGGCGCAGCGGCGCTTCGTCGCCATACTGCCGGTAGAGCATGTCGAGACCCATCACCAGGGCGGCAGGCCATGTCACGTTGTCGGAGTAATAGTTCCAGAATGCAGGCGCTACGTCGGGAATGCAGCCGTCTTCGCGCTGTGCCTCGCAGATGTCGCGCGTCCACTTGGCATAGAGGTTGGCGTTGTCGAAGACAAAGGCCTCGCCATAGCAGCCGCGGGTGCGGTCGCCGAGCCAGGGCTGGCGTTCGTCGCGTTGCGGACAGTCCACGGGCAGGCCTTTGTAATTGCTCAGGATGCCCCACCACGCATTTTGGTATATCTGGTTGAGCGTGGCATTGTTGGTGGTCATCATTCCGGTGGTAAGCATCTCATCGCTCACCACCTCGCCCACAAAGTCGCTCAGACCAGCATCTTCCAGTCCGGTGATTTCAGCATAGCGGAATCCGTGGTAGACGAAGGTGGGATGCCACCAGGTGCCTTGCTCACGGCCGCTGGCATAGTAGCGGTCGGTGCTTTCGGCATGCCGCAGGTTCTCGGTCCAGAGGTTTCCTGCTGAGTCGAGCCGCTCGGCAAAGCGGATTACCACGCTGTCACCGACTTGCAGTCTGCTCATTCTCACTTTCAGCCATCCTGCCATGTTCTGCCCCATGTCGAGCACCACTTTGCCGTCTTTTTTCGTGATGGCCACTGGTGTCACCTGCCTGACGACTTTCATGTTGGGGGCCATGGCTCCACGTAGGGTGCCCAGGGGGATGGCGGTGCGCTCGGCATGTATCCACTGGCTGTCGTCGAAGCCGGGGCGGGTCCATCCGTCCCACGTCTTGCGGGCGTCATAGGTCTCGCCGTCGTACTCGTTGTTCGAGCGTATGGCTCCGTCGGCATTCAACCGCCATTTCTCGTCGGTCGAGATGGTCTTCGTCGTGCCGTCGGCAAACTGTACCACGAGGTTCAGACGCAATGTGGGGTATCCGAAACGGGTGATTTTATAGGGCTTCGTGTTTTGCTGCATGGTGTAGTAGCGGCCGTTGCCGAGTACCACGCCGATGGCATTGTCGCTGCCGAGCAGGGCGGTCACGTCGTAGGCATTGTAGAGCACGGTGCGGCGGTAGTCGGTGGGGGCGGGGGCAAGCACGTCGTCGCCCACACGCTGGCCGTTGATGAAGGCCTCGTACATACCCAGACCACTGATATACAGCGTGGCATGGCTCACCTCCTTCTCGAGTGTGAACTCCTGGCGCAGGTAGCGGGCGCTCAGCCGACTGTGCTCCTCTTCCACATCCCAGGGCATGGCATGGTCGTAGCCTATCCAGCGTCCTTTCCAGTCGGCCTCGGCCAGCAGACCGACGTTCCACATGGCGGTCTCGCTCCAGTCGCTGTCGCCTTTCGTCGTGCTCACCTTCACGCGCCAGTAGCAGCGGGTGTTGCTGCGCAGGCGTTGTCCGGCATAGGTCACCCATTGCGACTGGTCTGACTGTAGGGTGGTGTCCCACAGGTCGCCTTCCAATGCCTGGGCTTTCTCGGGGGTGGAGGCCACGATGAGGTGGCAGGCAGTCTGCATCACATCACTCACTCCGGCATCGGCACTGATGACCCATCCCAGGCGTGGGGTGGGGGTGTCGATGCTCATGGGGGCGGTCATCCGCTCGGTGCGGAGGTCAGTCACACTGATGGTGGGCTGCTTCTTCTTGGCGGCCATGACCGTGAGAACCACGAGGCACAGCAGTAGGCAGGTCGTTGCTCGTTTCACCATTTCTCTTCGAGTTTTGTGGCATTCTTGTCAATATAGTTCTTCTGACTGTCAACGGCGATGAGCACACGGTCGCTGTCGCGCAGATAGGCACCGTCTGTGGTGAATTCGGTCACGCCGCTGTCGTACTCCCCTAAGTAGCGCAGGGTGCCGTCAGAAGGGTTCATCAGCCATACGTCCTTCTTCGCTCCCGAGATTTTGGTCAGGTCTATTTGCATGGGCTTGCCGCTGTAGTTGTACGCCAAAAGGTAGTCGGTGCCACGGGTTCCCGCTACACGGTCGTAGCGCTCGCCGTTGTGGCCGGCGATGATGCTTTGGTCGGCCACGCGCTCGGTGAAGGGGAAGGTGAGCATCAGCCATTTCAGGTAACGCATCTGCTGGTAGCCGGGGGCGTTCAGGGCGTCCCACCATGCTTTCTGGGCACCGTATGCTGGCAATACGCCGGGACGCATGAACTGCATGATGCTGTTGTGCCCGTAGGTGTGGCCGAAACAGCCGGCGAAGACTGCCCAGTAGGCATAACGGCGCACGTCGTAGTCCTGCCAGCGTGGGGCACTCAAGTCGTGGAGACCTTGGGGGATGTCCTCGTACGATGGCTCTCCGTCGATGACGGGCTTCCTCACGTCAGTGTCGAGTTCGCCGCCATCGCTCTTGGGCGTGCTCAAGTCTACATAGCGCCAGTTGTCTTCTTCGGTGTTGTCCTTGATGGTGTAGTCGCCGTCGCCGTTGCGCTGTCCATATCGCCGGTGACCGCTTTGAAACATATTGAAGTCGAGCCATTCGCGGTCGTGAAACCACCAGGCACTGGTAGTGCGCCCACGGGGGTGGAAGGTCATCACATGCCCGGGGTCGGCCTTCTTGATGGCTCGGGCGAGGGCATCCCACGAGGCGGTGCCCTTGTTGCCTTTGATGTCGCCTCCTATCATCCAGATGATGTTGGGCTTGTCTTTATACCGCTCGCCAAGGAACTTGCCGTAGAGGGCGGCTTGCTTCTCGTCCATCTTCTCTATCTGTGAGCCCCAGATGCAGTCCATGGCGATGTAGATGCCGTTGGCTTCGGCCATGTCGACGATATAGTCGAGATGGTCCCAATAGCCATAATCGCCCTCACGGGTGAAACGGGCAAAGTCGAAACTCTCGTCGTTGGCCTGGGCCCCGTAGGTATTGTAGGTGGGTATGGCGCAGAGTACCTGTATCTGCTCCACATTGTAGCCCATCTCACGCTCGCGGGTGAGGTAAAATTTCACCTCGTCGCGGTTGAGCCGTTCGGGCATCAGCCACGCGGTATTGCCCTGCCAGAAGAATGGGGTGCCGTTCTCATGTACCAGATAGAGGTGGTTGTCTGATACGGTGAGACGTCCGTTTTTCCAGGGTTTGTAGATGTTTGCTGCCTGCAGGGTGGTGCCAGTCACCACACACCATGCCATCATGAGGAAAATCACCAGCCTTTTATTCATAGAAAAAAAGTCTTTTTGTGTTCAACGTACTATACCTCCTTTTGTAACTTGTTTTCTTGTTGGGAAGTATCATCCGCAAATTTACATAAAAATAGTTGTTTTGTTTGATGATTCGTGTTTTTTCGTTATTTTTGCCTTGTTTTTTATGCTTGCCTTATGAAGAAATCTTTCGTTTTGCTGATAATGTTGCTGTCGGTGTTTGTCGGCATGCAAGGTGGAAACTGTGGCGTCGCTCCTGCCGATAACTCCGCCCCCGTGGTGCAGACCGTCTCGGGAAAGGTGAAGGGCATCGACCAGGAGGGGTCGATGGCTTTCCTGGGCATTCCTTACGCCAAGATAGAACGGTTTATGCCACCGGCACCCGTCGACAGTTGGGACACCATAAGGGTGTGCGACCACTGGGGACCGCAGGCCATGCAGCCTACTCATGGCAGGACGCTCTCCGAAGATGAGATGTCGGAGAAGAACTGTTGTGTGCTCAATGTCTGGACTACCGACACACAGGCCCGGAAGCCGGTGATGGTGTGGCTCCATGGTGGTGGATTCGACTCTGGCACCTCGGCATGGAATCCGGGCATGGCCCTGGCAAAGAAAGACGTGGTGGTGGTAAGCGTCAACCACCGCCTCAATATCCTCGGCTTCCTCGACCTCTCTTCATGTTCCGACAAGTACAAATATTCTGGCAATGTGGGCATGCTCGATGTGGTGGCAGCCCTACAGTGGGTAAGAGACAACATCTCACGGTTTGGGGGTAATCCCGACAACGTCACCATTTTCGGTGAGTCGGGTGGCGGCGGAAAAGTGGGTACACTGCTGTGCATGCCCCCCGCAAAAGGACTCTTCCATAAGGCAATTATCCTGAGCGGAACCATTCTCAATGTCAACACCAAGGCGATGAGCGAAAGGCTGGGGGAGGCGGTGCTCAACCAACTGGGTATCGACCGCGAGCATATCGACCGCATCAAGGAGGTGCCCTACCAGCAACTCTACGATGCCGGCCAAAGGGCGATGGCTGCAAGTATCGGTACCCGAAAACCGGGCACGCCGATGATGTGGGGATTCGGACCTACGCCTGATGGCGTGACGCTGTTGCAACAGCCCTTCCAACCAGGTTTCCCCGATATCTCCAGCGATGTGCCCATACTTATCGGCACGACTTTCAACGAACTGCAACGGTTGGCATACCAACAGCCCATGACGCTCGAACAGGCAAGAACGGCTCTGCAGCCCACCTTCGGCGAGGAGACCGAAGAGTATATCCGTGCATTCGCCAAGGCTTATCCCGACTATACGCCGCAAGACCTCCTGAGCATCGACTGGCTCTTCCGGCCAAAGACCATCATCACCGCCGACCACATCGCACAAAGCCTTAAGGCGAAAACCTATATGTATATGTTCACTTGGCGGTCGCCACTCACCAATGCTTCACAGCACGGCCATGAACTGAAGTTCTGCTTCAATACACTGCACCATTCAAAAAACGAGTTGCCGGAAGCAACTGCGCAAGACCTCAGACTGGCCGACCTCATGAGCAGTTCGTGGGCAAGTTTCGCGCACGATGGCGACCCCAATACGAAAGGACTTCCCAAATGGAAACCTTATACGGCGAAAAACGGTGTGATGATGATTTTCGACTACAATTGCCGCATACGTAAGAACCCCGACCGCCGCCTCGAGGAAATCATCAACCGCCATTGCTTTAAGCAACTGGATGAATTTCAGAAGAATAAGCATTAAACAACTTGGATAAGCCGCCATAGCCTCTTCTCCATCTCATGAGAGCACGCTTAGCGCCAGCCATGAGATGTCAACGGCAAAACCTAAACTATTACAATAATGATGGAAACACAAAAAATCAGCCGAAAACTGCTCTTGAGCGAATTGCACGACTATGCCTTCATCTTCATCGGCATACTGATGTGCGCGTCAGGGTGGGTGGTGTTCCTGCTACCCAACCATATCATGACAGGGGGCACACCGGGTATATCATCCATATTGGAGTGGGGAATGGGTATAGATGTGGAATACTCATATATCGCTATCAACGGCATCTTGCTCCTTATCGCCCTCAAGATATTGGGACTGCGTTTCTGCGTCAAGACCATCTATGCTGTAGCCTTGTTCTCTACGTTCATTCCCATCTTGAGAAACCTGGTGGGCGACAGGCAATTGTTGAGCGACCAACTTTTTATGGCCACGGTGGTGGGGGCATGTTTCTGGGGATGCGGAGTGGGAATAAGTCTCGCGGCCCATGGCAGCACGGGCGGTTCCGACGTCGTGGCGGCTATAGTCAACAAATATAAGGACATCTCGCTCGGACATGCCATCCTTATTACCGACTTGTTGATCATCACCTCGAGTTATTTGGTGCTGCGCGACTGGGAACAGGTCATCTACGGATATGTGATGCTCTTCATCTCTACTTTTTGCGTAGACCAAGTGGTGAATATGTCGCGACGGTCGGTGCAGTTCTTCATCATCACAGAGAAATACAATGAGATTGGCGAGCAAATCAACAACAACATCCACCGGGGCTGCACACTCATCAAGGGACAAGGTTTCTATTCTGGCCGCGATGTGAGCATGCTGTTCGTGCTGGCAAGAAGGTCGGAGTCGGGACGTATCTTCGCGCTGATCAATGAAATCGACCCCAAGGCGTTTGTCTCGCAAAGTGCAGTCATTGGAGTCTATGGCGAGGGCTTCGAAGGATTCAAGGCCCGACTGCGAACAAAAAAGCATGAGTAGTTTTTTCAGTGTTTTTATACAATTATCGTAATATTTTATTATTTTTGCCGTGGTAATCTTGCCAAGTTTAATACGAAAGAATAAAAATCATTATACTTTAATTAATCACTAATCATTAAAAAATGGCATATCAAGAAGTTACGACTACTGGTTACGGAACAAGAGTGAAAAACTCCTTCGGAGGTATCATTCCGGGATTCCTGATGTTTATCGCTGCCACGGCGTTGCTGTGGTGGAACGAGGGCCGGGCGGTGAAAACCGACAAAATGCTCAACGAGACACAGAAGGTGTGCGTCGACATGGAAAACCCTGGCAAAATTGACAAGTCGCTCGATGGCGAAGTGGTGTGCGCCACGGCTATGGCAACCACCGAAGACTCGCTGTCCGACAGCCAGTTCAACCTGGGCGAAAAGGCCATCAGCCTGATACGCAACGTGGAATACTACCAATGGGTGGAGCATTCAACGAGTGAGAGCAAAGACAAGTTTGGTGGAAAGGAGGTCACTACCACTACCTATACTTATTCGAAGGAATGGATGCCGAGACCTGTCGACAGTGGCGCTTTCCACGATCCTGCCTATCAAGGCAAGAACCATGTGGTGGCCAACTACGAGGACCAGCAACAATGGGCTGAGAACGTGGCATTTGGTGCCTACAAACTCAATGAGTCGCTCATCCACTCCATCTCTTCCAGAGAGCCGGTGCTGCTCAACATCGACCCGGCCGGACTTGCCGACATCAATAAAAGCGTGGCTGCGGTTTATGGAAGCACTACTGTTGCCCAACCGGCACCCACTCAACCTGTGGTGGCTGACTCCGCTGCTACAGTGGTGCCCGACAGCGTGCCGCAAGACAACAAGGTGGATTTGGAATACGTGCATCAGAGTGGCAACGTGCTCTACCTCGGAAAGACGGCTGCTGTTCCTGCTATCGGCGACGTGCGCATCACCTTCGAGAAAATCGTGCCTGCAAAGGTTACTATCATCGCACAGGTAACGGGTGATACTTTCAAGCCTTACAAGGCAAAGAACGGCAAGCGTTTCCAGACTCTCGTCATGGGAAAGAAAGACGCCGACGAAATCTTCGACTCCGAGCATGCTGCCAACCATATGTGGCTGTGGGTGATTCGCATCATCGGTGTGTTGCTCGTCATCGCCGGACTGAAGGGCATCTTCGGCATCTTCTCCACACTGCTCAAGGTCATCCCGTTCCTCTCATCCATCCTCGGCTGGGGCATTGGCGTGGTCTGCACTGTGGTGGGCATCGTTTGGTCGCTCATCGTCATCGCTATCGCTTGGCTCTTCTACCGTCCGCTTCTGGGCATCGGTCTCCTCGTCCTCGCCGGATTCCTCATCTGGGTCTTTGCCTTCAAGGGCAAGGAGAAACTGGCATCTATGGCAAGGCGTAATGGTCAGAACCCCATCCCTGAGCCCACAACGAAGTAACTTCCACATCTCCTCATAAAAGAGAGCCGGCTTCATCCAAGAAGCCGGCTCTCTTTTTCTTGCTCTGCAGGGCGAGACTCTCTCCGCCTCCTATGCATGTCCCTATAGTCCGAAATCACGATAGCACCAATAGCCAGCAGTAAGAATTAGATACAAATAAGATTTGCAAATCAAAAAATCGTTAAAAGTTTGGCAGGAAAAACATTATTTGCTAACTTTGCTGCACTACAGAAAGGAATATGTAATAACTAAAACCATACGACTATGAAGAAATTTTACCTTATTGCTTTGATGGCAGTGATGACCCTTGCTGCCAGTGCACAACAGCGTGTAGTAATCAACACAGGTAGTGGCACCAATCTGGAGAAATATGATGGTGTGCAATGTCAGGTTACAGCCAATAGATATCTCTTCCATGGTTGGAACACCCTCGCTTTGCCTATCGATCTTACCACCGAAGAACTGAATGAATGCTTCGGGGCTGACTGCAGGCTGGAGAAACTTGTCTTCGCTGAGAGCGAAGCAGGCAGCGTGGTGCTCTATTTCCAGGACTGCAAGGCTGAGGGCATGCAGGCCAACGTGCCGTATATCCTTTACTACAACGGTGAGAATGGCTCACGGAAAATAGCCAAATTGGCTACCATCGTCAACGATAACCCCATCGTTTCTTTCGACGTGCGTAATTCATCCGAGACGGTCTCAATGGTGGGCGTGAAGAAGCACATCGACGGCGTGGGCTATTATGGCGTGCTCGCTGCCGACAATGCAGAGGCTAAGTTCGTGAAGGTAGACGAGGCGAAGAGCGGATTCTATGCCACACGTTGCTATGTGACTCTCTCCTCGGGCAATGACACCCAACTCGTTACCCGTCATCTCGCTGCTGGCGAGATTGCCGGCATCAGCGATGTGGTGACTGGCAATGAGAGGGTTGATGTGTACAACATCTCTGGCGCCAAGGTTGCCACAGGCATCAAAGCCTCACAGGTAAGCAAACTCCAGCCGGGCATCTATGTTGTCAACGGACAGAAAGTGCTGGTGAAATAATCCAGGGCTTCGCCCGATTGAAGATTGAAAATTGAAAATTATAAAGCCCCTCGTACCAAAAGTGCGAGGGGCTTTAATTTCAAATGACGTTCTTCGTCCGCTAATCTTCAAATGCCGAGGCGTAGCCGACATTCGCCGCAAAGCGGCAATTTTCAATTTTCATTTTTCAATTTTACAACGGGTTCCACCCTTGTGCCTTGAGTTCCAACTCGCTGCCGTCGCGGGCAACAAGCATCATGCCCATGTTGGCATCGGTGATGTGGCCGATGAGTTTCACACCCTCTATCTGCTCCACTTTATCCAGGTCGCCGATGCTCACAGTGAAGAGCAATTCGTAGTCCTCACCGCCGTTCAGCGCACAGGTGGTGACGTTCATGTTCAACTCTTCAGCCATCAAGGCGGTTTGATAGTCAATGGGGATGTTCTTCTCAAAGATACGGCACCCACAACCGCTGCGTTCACAGATATGGTGCAACTCGCTGCTCAACCCGTCGCTGATGTCCATCATCGACGTCGGACGGATGTTCATTTCACGAAGGCGTGAGATGATGTCACCGCGGGCCTCGGGCTTAATCTGACGCTCGATGAGATATTCCTTTCCTGCGAAATCGGGCTGGAAATGGGCCAACTCCTCCAAAACGGCCTTGTTGCCCGACTTGCGGGCTTCATCCACTTGTTGGTAATACACCGCCTTCTCACGCTCCAGCAGTTGCAGACCCATATACGAAGAACCCAGGTCACCGCTCACGCAGATGAGGTCGGTGTCTTTGGCACCGCCACGATATACGATGTCTTCTTTTCGTGCCTCACCGATACAGGTGATGCTGATGGCAAGACCGGTCATCGAAGAGGTGGTGTCACCACCTACGATGTCGACACCCCATTTCTCGCATGCCAGTCGCAGACCATCATAGAACGCTTCGAGGTCTTCCACGCTGAATCGTTTGCTTAAGGCGATGCTTACAAGGAGTTGACGGGGAGTGCCGTTCATGGCGAAGATGTCGCTGATGTTCACCATAGCCGACTTGTAGCCGAGGTGTTGCAGGTCGATATAGGTAAGGTCGAAATGGATGCCCTCCATGAGCATGTCGGTGGTCACCAGCACTTCCTTGTCGGGATAGTGCATCACGGCGCAGTCGTCGCCCACGCCAATGAGGGTCGACGCGTTCTGGGGCTTGATGTTGTCGGTGAGTCGGCGTATCAAGCCAAATTCACCTAGTTCGGATATGTTCATGACTATGCAAGGTTTGATTGACGAATCATTTCTCTCATCAACGCTGTCATCAGTGGCTGAGCCTTGTTGGCGGCTTGCTGCACCTCCTCATGGCTCACCTCCACAGCCTCGTCGAAACCGCCAAGGTCGGTGATGACGCTCACGCCGAAGACACGGATGCCGCAATGGCGGGCCACGATGACCTCGGGAACAGTGCTCATGCCAATGGCATCACCGCCCATGATGTGGTACATGCGGTATTCGGAAGGTGTCTCGAAGGTGGGACCTTGTACACCCACATACACGCCGTGCTGCAACTTGATGCCCTTTTCTTTGGCAATGGCATCGGCCTGGGCAACCAGAGAGAGGTCGTAGGGCTCATGCATGTCGGGGAAACGGGGACCGGTGGGGAAATTCTTGCCACGGAGGGGATGTTCGGGGAACAGGTTGATATGGTCGGTGATGACCATGATGTCGCCAATGCTGAACTGTGGGTTCATGCCACCTGAGGCATTGGAAACGAAGAGGGTCTTGATGCCCAACTCATACATCACGCGCACGGGAAAGGTCACTTGCTTCATGTCGTAACCTTCATAGTAATGGAAACGTCCCTGCATCGCCATGATGTCGACACCGCCCAACTTGCCGAAAATCAGTTTGCCGGCATGTCCCTCGACGGTGGAGACGGGGAAGTGGGGTATCTCGTTGTAGGCTATCTCATAACTGTCGGTGATTTCGGTGGCCAACTGCCCCAAACCGGTGCCCAGAATGATGGCGGTCTTCGGCTGGGTGGTCATCCTTTCCTTAATCCAGGATGCGGTCTCTTGAATGGTCTGATACATAGTTCTTGATTTTTTTGTCAAATAGGTCTTGTTTGTTTTCCAGTATCCTTACCCTGATGGGTAACTGGTAGATATTTCGACGGGCTTCATCGCTCAGCCTTTTGGCATTGCCAAGTCTTGCGGCGTCTTTCTCCGTGGTAATGATGCATCGTGGTTGTGGCAATGTCTCGTAGGCCTCCTGAATAGCGGCAATGTCGCTTGCGGTGAAGTGGTGGTGGTCGGGGTAGGAGAGGTGCCTGATGTGTGAGGTGTGGCGTCTCAGTTCGCTCAGCAGCGGGGAAGGGTTGGCGATGCCACTCACCAGTAGCACGTTCTCGTCGAGTTGGGAGAGCGGACGGTCCTCACCGCAGAATAGCGGTTGCAGCCTTTGATACTCCATGCAGGAGAAGAATATCTCCTGATGGGCGGCGGGCGCCAGTGCACGGGTCACGTGCTGGATGTCAGATGCCGACATGTCGGCACGGCATTTCGTCACCACGATGATGTCAGCGCGCTGTTTGCCGCTTGCTGGCTCGCGCAGCCTGCCGGCAGGGAGCAAGGCATCGTCGGTGATGAGCCTGTTGCTGTCCACGAGCAGGATACTCAGCCCGGGTTTCACGTAACGGTGCTGATAGGCATCGTCGAGTAGCACCACATCGAGCCCGGAAGTGGAGGGGATGGTAAGCAACTGCTCAATGCCGTCGCAGCGGTCTTCGTCCACCGCCACTACGACATCGCCAAACTTGCTCTTAATCTGCTTGGGCTCATCGCCAATGTCGCGTGAGGTGGAGTTGTTGTCGGCAAGTACAAAACCCTGGGTGGCCCTCTTGTATCCCCTGCTCAGCACGGCCACCTTGAAGTCGGGGCGCAGCAGGCGGATGAGATATTCCACATGGGGGGTCTTGCCCGTGCCGCCAACAGAGATGTTGCCAACAGAGATGACGGGAATGTCGAAACTGCGGCTCCGCAACAGCCCCCTGTCGAAGAGAAGGTTGCGGACACCTACTCCAAACCCGTAAAGCCAACTGACGGGAAGGAGCCACTTGTTGGTCTTGAAGTCGTTCGACATCTCCCTGCCATTCACTACTTCAGGTTCAGCACGAAGGGCACACGGGCCTGGATGGCGCTCTGGTTCTTCATGTCGAGTAGTATATGCACTGGCTCGTAGAGGTCACCGAGGTTGGAGCGCATGGCTTCATCAAGGTAATTGCCGTTGGAACCGGAGGCCTTCGACATGAGTTGCTCGAAGACACTGGGAACACCGGGGTAGGAAGTGGTGTGATACTCGCTCAGTTTGGCGAGTTTGGCAGCCTTGGCGACAGCCACTTCCAGTCCGCCAATCTCATCCACGAGTTTGTTCTTCAAGGCATCCTGACCCAGCCACACACGGCCCTGGGCAATCTGATCGATGGCGTCGACACTCTGTTTGCGACCATCGGCAACACGCTTGCGGAAAAGTTCATATCCGCGGTTGATGTATGCGTCGAGATAGGACATCTCCTCGTCGTTGAACGGACGGGCCATGGTGCCGAAGTTGCTGAACTTGTTGGTCTTCACCTCGTCGAACTTCACACCTAACTTGTCTTTCAGCAGGCCGCTGACATCGGGGAACATGCCGAAAATGCCGATGCTGCCGGTGAGGGTGGTGGGCTCGGCAACAATCCATTGGCTGCCGCAACTGATGTAATAGCCACCCGAGGCAGCCATGCCGCCCATCGACACCACAAAGGGCTTCTTTGCTTTCAGTTTCTCCAGTTGATGCCAGATTTGCTCGGAGGCATAGGCACTGCCGCCACCGCTGTTCACACGCAGCACCACAGCCTTCACGTTGTCGTCGTTGGCGAGCCTCTCCAGATCTTTGCATACCACTTGGGCATCAATCACAGCACCTGTCGATGTCACGCCCTGGGCGGCGCCGTCGATGATGTCGCCGCAGGCATAATAGACGGCTATCTGCTCACCGTCGGTGTCGGTATCCTTCACGTTGCCCATGTCGGCGAGGGTCACCTGGTTGATGGTCTCATCGTCTTTCAGACCGAGTTTCTTCTTTACTTCGGCCTTCACTTCATCGGTATAGAGCAGACCGTCAATCATCTTCTTCTTCACCAGTTCCTCACCCTTGCAGAGCATAATCATCTGGTCGGCATAGGCATTCAGGGAGTCCACACTCACCTTGCGGCTTGCTGACACGTCTTTGAGGAAGTTGTCCCAGATGCCGTTCACGTAGACAGTCACCTGCTCACGGTTGGCATCACTCATGTGGTCGGCGGTGAACATCTCGGGGGCACTCTTGTAGGTGCCTACCTTCGTGAGTTGCATCTTCACACCGAATTTGGCGAGCGCATCCTTGAAGAACATGGGCTCGGCACCCATACCGTGCCAGTCTACACTGCCTTCCGGATTCAAGTATACCTTGTCGGCTGTCGATGCGAGGTAGTAGGTGCTCTGGGTATAGGAGTCGCCATAGGCGATAATCCACTTGCCGCTTTTCTTGAAGTCAAGCAGGGCGCGGCGGAAGGCTTGCAGCGAGGCGGGGGAGTCGGCAGAGAACATGCCTGCCTCAATGTAAATACCCTTGATGTCATCGTTGTTCTTGGCCTTCTTGATGGCATTGAGCACATCCTCGAGACCCATCGAACTCATGCCGCCGCCGGTAAGCAGACTCAGACCGGAAATGTCTTCTTGTGAACGCTCCTCTAAGGTGCCGGTGAGGTTGAGCACCATCACACTGTTCGACTCAACGGTTTTCACACTGCTTCCTGAGGCTATCATGCCTACTATGCACATCATGCCGAAAATACAGGTAATCAGGCAAAACAAAAATATGCCCACGATAGTGGCGCATGTCATTTTGAAAAATTCTTTCATTCTCTTTGGATTATTGTTACTTGTTTCTTTTAATCTGCAAAGTTAGTGCACGGAGAGCGAAATGCCAAAAAAAACGAAGTGTTTTTGAACTTTTCCGAACCACCGACTTCCTCCGCCTTATAGCGGCAAACTTACACATTTTTTTTGATACCGACACGTAATGAATATAAAATTTGTATCTTTGCAGAAACAAATTGCTTGCTTGATGAAAAAACTGTTCTTTATTCTGATGCTGTGCATGGCAGTGGGAACTGTCGAGGCACGCAAACCAAAGGTGAAAACACAATTGTTCCCCGATGGAACTCCCATACCGGCATGGTTCGGCGATACCTCAAGGGTGGATGTCAACTTGCTCGGTAAAAGATACGCTCTTACCGACTATGGCGTGAAGACCGACAGCAACCTGGTGCAGACAGAAGCCATACAGGCGGTTATCGACAAGGCAGCGGCAGAGGGTGGGGGAGTGGTCGTCGTTCCCAAAGGCACGTTCCTCAGTGGTTCTCTCTTCTTCAAGCAAGGCACGCATCTGCTGGTGGAAGAGGGCGCACGACTGAAAGGGTCTGACCGCATACGCGACTTCAAAATCCTTGACTCGAGAATGGAGGGACAGTCCATCAAATATTTTGCCGCCCTCATCAATGCCGATGGTGTGGATGGGTTCACCATCACAGGGCCTGGGACAATCGACGGCAACGGGTACAACTACTGGGAGGAGTTCTGGATAAGAAGGGAGTACAACCCGCAATGCACCAACCTTGAGGCGATGAGGCCAAGGCTCACTTTTATCTCCAATAGCCAGAACGTCACGGTGCAGGATGTGAAACTCATCAATAGTCCTTTCTGGACCAATCATGTGTACAAAAGCCATCATGTGAGATTCCTCGGATGCTATATCTTCTCACCTACGACAGGGGTGAAGGCTCCCAGCAGCGATGCCATCGATTTGGATGTATGCCACGATGTATTGGTGCATGGTTGTTACATGAGCGTGAATGATGATGCTGTGGTGCTGAAAGGGGGAAAAGGCACGTGGGCAGACAAAGACCCCAACAACGGACCCAACTTCAACATCATCATCGAGGATTGTGTGTATGGACGGGTGCATGGCTGCCTTACCCTTGGAAGTGAGTCGCTTTACGACAAAAACGTAATTCTCCGACGGTGCAAAATCACCGATGCAAGCAGGGTGTTGTGGCTGAAGATGCGACCGGATACGCCACAGCACTACGAATACGTGACGGTGGAAGACGTTGTAGGGGATTGTGGAAGTTTCCTCGTGGTAAGGCCGTGGACACAGTTCTACAAACCCGAAGGGAGAGACGACATGCCGCTCTCTACCTGCAACAATATCGTGATGCGCAATATCGATATGAACTGCAATAACTTCTTCGATGTGGGCACGTCGGAAAAATACCGTCTCAGGGATTTCACTTTTGAGAACTGTAAAGTGAGAGACAAGAAAAAGGCCTTCGACGCCTCGCTGATAGAAAACTGCGTGGTGAAGAATGTGGTGATAGAATGATGGACTGCCATCATCGGTCGGACATCAAAAAAGCCGGAGATTCTCTTCTCCGGCTTTTTTTGATGGTTCAGTATGATTTCACTTCCGAAATTTATTTGTTCTTCAGCAAGTCGCGAATCTCACCGAGCAGTTTCTCCTCTGCTGATGGCTCTGGCTCTGGAGCAGGCTCTTCTTCCTTCTTGGCGGTCAACTTGTTCATTCCCTTAATCATCAGGAAGATACAGAATGCGATAATCAGGAAGTCGATGATGTTCTGGATGAATGTGCCATAGTTCACTGTGGCGTCACCAACCTGGGCGGTGAGTTTAGTGAAGTCGACACCACCGGTAAGCATACCGATGACAGGCATCAACACGTCGTCAACCAATGAGGTCACAATCTTGCCGAAAGCACCGCCGATGATCACACCAACGGCCATGTCCATTACGTTGCCTTTTACGGCAAACTCTTTGAATTCTTTAATAAATCCCATAATGATATAATTTTAAAAAAACAAATGATAAATGCTCAATTCTATATTTTAAGAAATCAAATCTACATCTTCCAATAACAACCAATGCGTTTTGCAAACTGAATCTTGCAATCTTGCACGTTGAAAGGGCTATTTATGATTTTTTCATATTTCAAACCCTAATTTTCAAATATTTAATACTCCTTTCTGATGCAAAATTAGAAAAAATAATGTAACTTTGCACGCAAATAAGAAAAAAAAATGTCTGAAACGATGATTTTTTTCATATAGGCATTGCCTATCAGGTTTTTGATTATAAAGAATTAAAAGAGAAGTTAAATATTTTTCCAACCTTTAAAAAATTAAAGTAAAACAATGATTAAAATTGCTATTAACGGTTTCGGCCGTATCGGTCGTCTCGCATTCCGCCAAATGTTCGAGGCTGATGGTTATGAAGTAGTGGCTATCAACGACTTGACAAGTCCCAAAATGCTCGCTCACCTCCTCAAGTATGACACCGCACAGGGTGGTTTCGCCGGCAAGTTCGGTGAGAACAAGCACACTGTAGAGGCTACAGATAACTCCATCATCGTCGATGGCAAGGAAATCACTATCTATGCTAAGCCCAACGCTGCTGAACTTCCCTGGAAGGAACTCGATGTCGACGTAGTGCTCGAGTGCACCGGTTTCTATACCTCTAAGGAGAAGTCGATGGCACATATCACCGCTGGTGCTAAGAAAGTCGTTATCTCCGCTCCCGCTGGCAACGACCTCCCCACCATCGTTTACAATGTGAACCACAACACCCTGACTCCTGCCGACACCATCATCTCGGCTGCTTCCTGCACCACCAACTGCTTGGCTCCTATGACAAAGGCTTTGAATGACTATGCTCCTATTCAGAGCGGTATCATGACCACTGTACACGCTTACACTGGCGACCAGATGATTCTCGACGGTCCACAGCGCAAGGGTGATGTGCAGCGCGCTCGCGCAGGTGCACAGAACATCGTGCCCAACTCAACTGGTGCTGCCAAGGCTATCGGTCTCGTGATTCCTGAACTGAACGGCAAACTCATCGGTGCTGCTCAGCGCGTTCCCACCGCTACTGGTTCTACCACCATCCTCCACGCTGTTGTGAAGAAGGACGTTGTGACCGTTGAGGAAATCAACGCAGCAATGAAGGCTCAGGCCAACGAGTCTTTCGGTTACACAGAGGAGAAACTCGTTAGTTCCGATATCATCGGTATGCGCTTCGGCTCTCTCTTCGATGCCAACCAGACTATGGTTTCAAAGATTGCTGAGGGTGAGTACCTCGTACAGGTTGTTTCTTGGTATGACAACGAGAACTCCTACACCTCACAGATGGTCCGCACCATCAAGTACCTCGCTGAACTCAAATAATATTGGTTCACATAGATAAAAATAAGCCGTCCGGAATACCGGGCGGCTTTTTTGTTTTCTATTGTCGGTTCTCGCCTTCTAAGTAGTTCTTCTCTGTATGCCGAGGTTTTACCTCGGCTTCTCCACAGTCCTTCTCTGTATGCCGAGGTTTTACCTCGGCTTCTCCGCAGTTCTTCTAAGTAGTCCTTCTCCGTAGGCCGAGGTTTCACCTCGGCTTCCCAGTGCCTCTCAATTGCCCTGCGGCAAAGCCGGTCATCTCACCACCCATTCGAACAGTCCTGCCGAATTGTCGTCGGGCAATACAATCTCCAGGCGGAGGGCCTTGGTCTTTACAGGGTTGAAGTTGACGGTGCAAGCAACGCCCTTGTCGGTGGGATATCCATCTGCACCCTCCACAGGCACCCACTCCTGTCCGTTCTGGTAGAGAATACGCCATGACTTCGGCACCCGGCAGCCACCCCATGGGCCATCGTCGAACCAATAGACGGTGGCACTCTGTACGGTCGACTCCTGTGGGAACTCATAGCAGAGCCATTCTGTGCCACCTTGTTTGGGCCACCAGTGCGTGTAGGGCACGGAGCGGTCGTTCTCATCTCTCGGCACTAAGCGGTCGTTGATAGACGAGAGGGCAGGCACTTTTGACGACGAGGTCACTTTGCTCTCACTGGCAAGGGTGGCGGGTTGCGACGGACTGGTGGCATTGAGGTCTTGCGGCAGCCACACACGCATCTTGCCAGAGCCGCGGTGGCACCAGGCATAGTAGGGTATCAGTTTCAACGTCTGGTCCTGGGCTTCCAGTCTTCCGGCATCGTTGAAGTTCAGTGTCTGGGCGCTGGTGGTAAGGGTGGTGATGGGTGTTCCCGATATCTCGCCCCTGCCCAGAACAAACTTTGGGTTCTGATTGATGAGCGCCCCCATGATGTCGAAATTGTTGTCGGGATGCTCGGCACAATAGACCAGAGGTCCACGCTCGATGCTTATCATGCCACGGTCGGCCTCCACCTTGTTGTTGGCCCTGACGGTACGTGCCTCCATGTCGAAGTGCACCTGCACCTTGTCGCCTTTCTTCCACTTGCGGCTGATGGTATAGTATCCGTCTGCCGTCAGTTGGCCCTCAGCAGCCTGTCCATTCACCAGCACCCGGTATCCCAGCCGCTTGCCGTCACTATATTGGTAAAGGTTGGAGGGCACCACCTGGTTGCGCACCCATCCCGGGATACGGATCTTCATATCGAAGGGGCCGGCCCCGTTCTGGTCCACCGTCACCACGATGTCTCCATCCCATGGATACTCCGTGGCCTGGCTCAGCCTCACCTTCTTTCCTCCTACAGTGAGTTCACCCGTATTGGAAAGGAAGAGGTTGACGTAGACATTGCGGTCTTTCACGGCATACACATATCCTGGCAGCGAAGGGATGAAACGGCAGATGTTGCTCGGACAGCAGGCGCAGCCAAACCATTCCTGTCGCTGGTGCTGCCCCATCGACTCCAGCGGATTGGGATAGAAGAAGCTGTTGCCCTCAAGGCTCACGCCACTGATGAGGCCGTTATAGAGCGTGCGCTCCAGCACGTCGTAGTATTTCGAATCGCCATGAAGTAGGAAGAGGCGGTAGTTGACGTAGACATTGCCGATGGCTGCGCAGGTCTCACAATAGGCGCTCATGTTGGGCAGTTCGTAGTTGGCGCCAAAGGCCTCGCCGTTGGAAGTGGCTCCTATGCCACCGGTGATGTAGAGTTTCTTCGTGACGATGTTGTCCCAGATGGCATCGATGGCCTTGATATAGTCCTTGTCGCCCGTAAGTGCCGCCACGTCGGCCATGCCGGCATACATATAGGCTGCGCGCACGGCGTGTCCCACGGCCTCGTCTTGGTCGACCACTGGTTTGTGGGCCTGTGAGTACTCATGCACGATGGTGGTCTTTCCCCGGTAGTCGAGGAAGAATTTGGCTTCATCGAGATACTTCTTCTCGCCTGTCACGAGATAGAGTTTGGCAAGTGCCATCTCTGCTATCTGGTGTCCGGGCACCACACAGGCCTGTCCGGGATTGGGGCCTACCTCACGGCACACGCAGTCGGCATAGCGCTGTGCAATGTCGAGGAACTTCCTGCTGCCTGTGGCTTGGTAGTGGGCAATGGCTGCCTCCACCATATGGCCGAGGTTATAGAGTTCGTGGCTCAGGTCCTCCTCCTTGCTCCATCGCTTGTCGCCGGCCCACTCGTGTGGGTGCTGAGGGTTCTGTGTCCTCGAGGTGTAGAGATATCCGTCGGGTTCCTGCGCCGCGGCTATAATGTCGAGCACCGAGTCGATATATTGCACGAGCCGCTTGTCGGGATAGGTCTGCAGGATATAACTGGCACCCTCGATGGTCTTGTAGGGGTCGGTGTCATCGAAGGAGAGTCCGCCCACGGTGAATGTCTTCGACGGGTCTTTCAGGTGGGCAGCGGCATTGGTGAAGTTGGTGTAGCGACCTGTTTCCTCACACTTTGAGAAAGCAAGGGGTATCGTCACTTTCCGGCTGGCCTCCAGCCGTTGTCCCCAGAACGAAGCCTGGGTCACTTTCACTGCGGTGAAGGGCACGGGATTGATGGGATAACCATGCACCTGCTGTGGTTTCTTGGCTGCTGCTGCGGTCAGAACGACCATTGCCGACAGCATGATAGTAAGGAGTCTTTTCATCATTATCATCGTTTTTTTACTTCTTGATGTCAATGGATACTATTTTTTCTTCAATATCACAAGGAAGCCACCACCGCTGGCCATCTTTAGCGTAAGTTGGTCGTTGGCAGTCAGCGACTTGCGTATGATGAGGTAGTCTTCGGCATTGTGGTTGGCATTGATGCCGTCGGTGGCAATCGTAGCCTCATACGTTCCTGGGGAAAGGAAGTCAAGAGAAAGTGTGACTTCCCTTCCGTCCCAGTTCGTTTGCCCGCCCAAGTACCAATCGCTACCGGCCCGTCGGGCAACAGTGATGTATTTACCTAATTGACCATGTGTTATTCTTGTCTCGTCGAATGTGTCGGGAATGCTGGTGATAAGGTCCACGCAATCCTGTTCGCGCTCATAGTTGGTGGGTGCGTCGCAGAGCATCGTGAAAGGGGAGTCGTGCACCACATAGCAGGCCAGTTGGTGGCAGCGTGTGCCCATCGACACGGGGTTCTGATAGCATTCCACCCAGTTCTCCTTCGTGCCGTTGCGCATGGCACCCGGTGTGAAGTCTACGTTTCCGGCCATCATGCGTATGAAGGGGAAAGTGACGTCGTATGCCGGCATATCCGTGTCTTTCTTCGCCCATCGGGCTTCCTCCATGCCAAACACCCCCTCGTAGTTGAGGATGTTGGGATAGGTCCGGCTCATTCCCGTGGGGGCATAGAATCCATGATAGTCGAGCAGCAGGTGATAGGAGGCACAGGTCCTCGCCAGGCGTTCGGCCATCTCTACTGCCCCCTGGTCGTTGCGGTCCATAAAGTCTACCTTCCATCCCTTGATGCCCATTCCGGCATAAGTGCGGCAGGCTTCTTCGAGATGCTCGTCGAGCACGTTGAACACCGTCCAGAGCACGATATCCACCCCTTTCTGACGTCCATAGTCGATGAGCCGTTGCAGGTCGATATCGGCAATGGGGTGCATGATATCGCCTTTCGAGGAGTCGTACCATCCCTCATCGAGCACCACGTATGGAATATGGTTCTTGGAGGCAAAGTCGATGTAATACTGATAGGTACGGGTATTGATGCCTGCCTCGAAGTCTACTCCTTTCAGGTTCCAGTCGTTCCACCAGTCCCATGCCACCTTTCCGGGTCTTATCCAGTCGGTGCTTCCTATCTGGTTGGGGGTGGCGAGCCCATAGACCATGTTGTTCACAGGCATCTGCGTGTCGTCGTCGGTGATGGCCATCACTCGCCAGGGGTAGGTCCTCGCACCTTCCGACTTGGCGATGAAATTCTCGGTTTCTTCCACATAACTCATGCCCCGCCATTTGTAGTAGGCCATGGTCTTCGGATATTTGGCGAATGCGGCTTTCAGGTGGTTGCCCTCGGCCTTGACGAACATGCCAGGATAACTCCGTAGGTCAGATTCGAGCAGGGTAACCTTTACGTTGCCGCTCTCTACAGTGGCAGGAAGGAATGCGTATTTGTCCTTGGCCTCGGCTAGCACGGTCTCGTCGTAGAAGTTCTGGAAGGCCATGGCGAAGGGTTTGTCGTCGTTGGTAGAGTATGCCAGCCAGGCCTTGCTGTCGTCGGCGAACCGGAAGTCGGCTGTCTCGTCGGCCACAACGGTCATTTTCCTGTCGGTAGTATAGAACCGATATGCCACGCCCTCGTCGTAAGCTCTGATCTGCATGCCGAAACCACCAGCCAGGTGCAGGTCCATCTGGCTGCCCGTCATCTGGAATGAGGCTTGCCTGTAGAATGGCGCTACAATGTGTTCGTCGATATGACGGGTGCCTGCATACCGGTAGCCACTGCCCAGGGAGAGAGTGGAATTGGTTGAGGCATCGCCCCCCTGCTTGTACCTTTTTATAATGGTCATGTCGGTTTCCACGCTCACTACTTCCTTCCCGTCGAAGGTCACAGTTAGTGTCCGGTGCTCATCTACGGAGGCTGAAATCCTGCCGTTGGGCGATGTCACCGTATAGTCCTTGGCCATGGCGGAATGGGCAAGAAAGAGGAGTAGGGTAGGTAGTGTTAGCAGTAGTCTGGCTTTCATTTCTAACTTGCATCTATAACTGCCGCAAAGATAAATACTTTTGCCCAAAGGGAATGATACAATCGTCCAAACTCCATGACAAAATCATCCAAAAATGCATTATTTCCAGGCACTTGGACGATAGTTGTATCATCTTGGACGATATTGGCACTCCGTCTGCACCTTTTTTTATTATTTTGCATCCGAAATCTAAACCGAACCTACTAACCTAACGAACGAACAATCCCAACATCGTAGTTTGTATGGAAAAAAAAGTATTGTTACTCCTCGGAGCCATGATGCTGGCCGTCGCTGCCAATGCATCACGCCCATCACGTCTTTCTAATCCCATTCAGGAGGTTCCCTTTACCAGTGTCCACCTCAGCGATGGTTTCTGGTCGCCCCGCATCGAGACCAATCGCACGGTGAGCATCCCTTCTGCCTTCCATGAGTGTGAGGTGAACGGCCGTTTCGACAATTTCGCGCTGGCCGCCGGTCTCATCCAAGGTGAGCACAAAGGCGACTTCTCCTTCGACGACACCGACCCCTATAAGGTAATCGAGGGTGCCAGTTACTCGCTCGCCGTGCACTACGATGCCCGTCTCGACCACTACCTCGACTCCGTGATTGCCATCATCGCAAAGGCTCAGGAGGCCGATGGCTACCTCACCACTTGCGTCACTAATAAATGTACGCGCCTGAGTGGATGGTGGGGCACGCACAAGTGGGAGAAAATCAACTCGCATGAACTCTACAACTCTGGTCACCTCATCGAGAGTGCCGTGGCTCATTACCGTGCCACGGGAAAGAAGAACTTCCTCAATGTAGCGATCAAGAATGCCGACCTGGTGTGCAAGACGTTTGGTCCGAATGAAGGACAGATTCATCGCCCGGGCGGACACCCCATTATCGAGATGGCTCTTTGCAAACTCTATAAGGTGACGGGCAATAGGAAATACCTGGAGGGCGCCAAATATTTTGTCGAGGAGACGGGCCGTTGCACCGACGGGCACCAGCCCAGCGAGTACTCGCAAGACCACATGCCCATTCTCCAGCAGCAGGAGATTGTGGGACATGCCGTACGTGCCGGATATCTTTATTCGGGTGTGGCCGACGTGGCTGCCCTTACCGGCGACAAGGCCTACTTCGAAGCCTTGGAGCGTATCTGGGAGAATATGTCGTCGAAGAAACTCTTCATCACCGGTGGCATAGGCAGCCGTCCGCAGGGCGAGGGCTTTGGCCCCAACTATGAGTTGAACAATCACACGGCCTACTGCGAGACCTGCGCCGCCATTGCCAATGTATACTGGAACTACCGCATGTTTCTTGCCACAGGCGAGAGCAAATACATCGACGTGTGCGAGCGCGCACTATATAATAATGTGTTGAGCGGTGTCTCGCTCAGTGGCGACAAGTTCTTCTACGACAATCCGCTGGAGAGCAATGGTGAGCACGAGCGCCAGAAATGGTTTGGCTGCGCCTGCTGTCCCGGCAATATCACCCGCTTCGTGGCATCCATACCGGGATACATCTATGCCCAGCAGGGAAAGGATATCTTCGTGAACCTCTATGCTCAGGGAAAAGCCCGGATTGGCAATGTCGAGTTGGAACAGACCACCGACTATCCTTGGAATGGTAAAATCTGCATCAAGGTGACGAAGGGCAGTGGCAAGTTTGCCATCAAACTCCGCATCCCTTCTTGGCTGAAGGATTCCCCAACAAACAACTCTCTCTATACTTATAACGAAGCCGCCTCTGCCTACACCGTCACAGTCAACGGTGTGGCAGCAGGCTTGGCGAATGAAGATGGTTATGTCTGCATCTCCCGCTCCTGGAAGAAGGGCGATACCATCGAACTCGACTTCCCAATGGACGTTCGCCGCATCGTGGCCAACGACAATGCCGAGGACGACCGGGGCAAAGTGGCCCTGGAGCGCGGTCCCATCGTCTACTGCCTGGAGGGTACTGACCAGGCCGACCACAAGGTGTTCAACAAGTATATCCTCGACAGCGCCCCCATCAGCGCCCACTACGAGGCCAGCCTGCTCAATGGCGTGATAGTGCTCGAGGGCAATGCGAAGCAACTGCAGCGCGACGGCGAGATAAAGGATGTGCGCTTCCGTGCCATACCTTACTCTACATGGAACAACCGAGGCAATGAGCAGATGGAAGTGTGGATTGCCAATACGCCATCCATGGCCTTTGCCACCCCACTGCCCACCATCGCCTCAAAGGCACAGACATTCTGTAACCGTGGTCCCATCCAGAACGATGCCCCAGAGACGGCTCCCGTTGACTCCTGGGCGGGCGGTACCAACGACCAGTGGGAGCCCAAACGCTCGTCGGACACCTCAAAGCCTTATCACTACTGGTGGCTGAAACGGGGCACCACCGAGGCCATCACCTACCAGTTCGACCAGGAGTATGAGGTATCTAACGTGCAGGTCTATTGGCTCGACTTCGACCACTACGACGGCAATTTCCGCACACCCGAGTCGTGGACGCTCTACTACAAGGATGCCAGTGGCGAATGGCAGGAAGTAACCAACCACAGCCCTTATACGGTGAGCAAGGACTGCTACAACAGCGTCGACTTCGCTCCTGTGCGCACCACGGGCCTGAAAATCCTGGCCAAGTTGCGCCAGGGAGAATCGGGCGGCGTGCTCGAATGGAAAGTAAACAAATAAACCTAAAATATATATCACTTTATCAAACCTAAAAAAAAATCGGTATGAAAAAACATTTTCTATGTTTGCTGCTGCTGGCTTCGGGTGGAATGACCGCCCTGGCCGCAGAAAGCACATCACCAACTATTGCTGAGGTCACTCAGCAAGGTGTTGTAGTGAAGGGTGTTGTCACTGACGCCAAGGGCGAACCGATTATCGGAGCCACGGTTGCCGAGAAAGGCACCCAGAACGCTACGGTTACCGATATCGACGGTAACTACTCACTCAATGTTTCCAATCGCAATGCCACCCTTGTGGTGAGTTACATCGGCTACATCTCACAAGAGGTAACGGCCGGCAACAATGTTACACTCGAGGAAGACAACGCATTGCTCAACGAAGTGGTGGTCATCGGTTACGGCACACAGCGCAAAGGCGACATCACCTCTGCCGTGGCTTCCGTGAAGGCCGAGGACTTCAACGCCGGTAAGATCGGCGACGCCGCAGAACTCGTGAAAGGCAAGATTGCCGGTCTGACGGTGGTCAACGCCAGCGGTGACCCGAAGGCAGGCTCTTCTATCCGCCTGCGTGGTATCACCACACTGGTAGGTAGTCTGACTCCGCTGATTCTGGTAGATGGTATTGAGGGTGACCTGAATACGGTGGCACCAGAGAACATCGCCTCTATCGACGTGCTGAAGGATGCCTCTGCAGCCGCCATCTATGGTACCCGTGGTGCCAACGGTGTGATTCTGATTACCACAAAGAGCGGTAAGCGCGACACGCCCGTCCAAGTTAGTTATAATGGCTATGCCTCGTTCTCGAAATGGAGCAAGAAACTCGAGTTCATGGACACCCACGACGTCATCTACGGCAAAACAGCACAGGAGTATCTGGGCTATGATACCGATTGGCTCGCAGGAGTTACCCGTAAGGCTGGCTTCAAGCACAATCACGACCTGAATATCAGCGGTGGTACCAAGAACGCCACCTATTCGGCCAATATCTCTTATGCCAAAGAAGAAGGTATCATCCGCGAGACTTCCAACGAGAACTTCAAGATGCAGATGGACTATACACAGTATATTTGGAACGACATCGTGAAGTTCAACTTCAATGCTCTGGTGACCCGTCAGAAATACACCAACGACAATCTGAACGGCTACTCTCATACCAACCCCTATCGCCAGGCACTCATCCACAACCCCTCGGAGCCTGTCTATAACGAGGATGGCTCGTACTACGAGAACTTCAACAAACTGCAGTACTACAACCCCGTGGCGCTGATCAACGAGGCTTACGGCGACACACGCATCCGTTTCTCACAGTTGGTGGGCAACGTCACCGTGGAACCCATCAAGGGCTGGAAGACCAACCTGATGATTTCCTGGGGTGAGACGGCTGCCACCAGTGAGGACTGGACCAGTCCGCTGCATCAGTCGCTCGTCCGCGAGGGATGGAACGGTGCTGCCAACAAGAGCGAAGGCAACCATGTGAGCAAGAACCTCGAACTGACCTCTCGCTATGATGCACAGTGGGGCGAGCACCGCTTCAACGGCATCGTGGGTTACAGTTATCTTTTTAATGAGAACGACGGCTTCAACGCCGGCAACCAGGACTTCTCTACCACCGCTTTCAAGTGGAACAACCTGGGCAACGGTACCTTCATCAACGACAAGGACCACCACGCCTGGATGGGCAGTTATAAGAACGACAGCAAACTGGTGGGTTTCTTCGGACGTATCAGTTATGGCTACGCCGACAAATACAATGCACTGGTCAGTATCCGTCATGAGGGTTCGTCCAAGTTCGGTGCCAACCACAAGTGGGCCACCTTCCCATCGGTTTCTCTCGGATGGAACATCATGAACGAGTCCTTCATGGAGGGCACCCGCTCATGGCTCGACATTCTGCGCCTGCGTATGGGCTACGGTGTGACGGGTATCACCCCGGGCGACAACTACCTGGCTCAGAACATCTATAAGTTTGCCGACTATGGCGACGTGCTCTCCATGGACGGCAAGTGGATCAAGACGCTCGAGGTGGCACAGAACCCCAACCCCGACCTGAAATGGGAGGTGAGCAAGGAGTGGAACTTCGGTATCGACTACGGCTTCCTGAACAACCGCATCCACGGTTCACTGGATGTATATGTGAAAACCACCAACGATCTGCTCTTCTGGTACAATGTGCCCATGCCACCAAACCTCTACAGCCAGACACTGGTCAACGTGGGTGACATGCGCAACACGGGTATCGAGTTGATGATTGAGGCTATTCCTGTTCAGACTAAAGATTTCGAGTGGACCACCACGCTGACCGCCTCGCACAACAAGAACAAACTGCTGAAACTGAGCAACGACCTCTACGAGACCGACAACTTCCAAGAGGAAGGCTGGATCAGCGATCCCATCAGCACCGAGACCCACTGCATGGAGGTGGGCAAGCCATTGGGCGACTTCTGGGGGCTGAAGTTCGTGGGCTACGACAAGGACGGCTTTGCACTTGTTGAGGCCAGCGACGGTAATGGTGGCTGGACGGTGAAGCAGTTCAACGCCAACCTGAACAACCAAGAGAATCGCCAGCGCTTAGGCAGCGGTACCCCGAAGGTCATCCTCGGATGGGGCAACACCTTCCGCTACAAGGACTTCGACCTCTCGATGCAGTTCACCAGTCAGCTGGGCTACAAGATTCTGAATGCATCGCGTTGCTTCTATGAGAACAACTCGATTGCCTACAACCGTCTGAAGACGGCCGCCGACTTGCACCCAGCCATCAACCCCGACGGCACACCATATATTGACCCGGAGACTGGCAAGCAGAAGATGGTGACACTGTCACAGTCCATGGGACAGGGCTTCTGGAGCGACCATCTGGAGAACGGCGACTTCCTGAAACTGAGCAACATCACGCTGGGCTACACCTTCACGCCGAAGGGTGCCCTGAGCAACTTCATCAAGAAAGCGCGTATCTACGCCAATGCCACCAATCTGTTCTGTATCACCGGTTACACGGGTATCGATCCCGAGGTTGACAACTACTTCATGGCTCCCGGTATCGACGACCGCGACAAGTATCCTGTGACCCGCAACTACACCGTTGGACTTTCACTTAACTTCTAAAACGAGACAGCAATATGAAAAAGATATTCAATAAGGTACTGATTGCCTTTGCAGCAGGAAGCATCAGCCTTTCATCCTGTACCGATCTTGACGAGACGCTATACGACCGCCTCAACGAGACCAACATCGACCTCGCTAACGAGACCGACCTCAGTCTGCTGCTCGGTGCTGCCACAGCACAATATCGCTATCTGGTAGAAGACTGGTTTGGCATGTATCACGCCCTCGAGGAGTGTACCGACCAATATATGGTTCCTGCCCGCGTGGGTGTGGGCTGGGGCGATGCCTACATCAACCTGCACAAGCACAACTGGGGTCCCAACGTCGACCAGGTGTATAACCCCTGGCAGATTGCCTATCGCGGCATCGGTTATGCCAACAAGGTGATTGATGCCATCGATCCTGAGAATCCCGCAACGAAGACCAGTCTGGCACACGCCCGCTTCTTCCGTGCCATGTTCTACTATCACATGTTCGACATGTTCCGCAACATCCCCTTGCAGACCACTCAGAATGTGGAACCGGGTTATTTGCCCCAGCAGGTGAGTCCCGAGGAGATGTTCAAGTTCCTCGTCGATGAGTTCACCGCTGCCAAAGAGAACTTCGGTGATGATGATTTCTATGGCTATGGCAACAAATATGCTTGTTCAATGGCTCTCGCCAAACTCTATCTCAACCAGAACGTCTATCTGGGCACCTCGGGCAACGACGGTTACGAGAAATGTCTGGCCGAAGTGGAGAGCATCATCGCCTCGGGTAAGTACAGCCTTGCGCCTACCTATAAGGCCAATTTCAGTGAAGACCAGTCCAACAACCCCGAGGCTATCTTCGTGGTTCCTGGCGACCGCACCCACACCGTGCAGTTCGGTCTGCAGAGTTATTGCTTCCCGCAGTCGGGTCTGGCAGCCTATGGTAGCACTGCTGCGGGTTACAATGGCAGTTGTGCCATTCCCCAGTGGATTCGCACCTACGATGAGGCCGACCAGCGCCTGGCCGACACCTGGGCTGGTGGTCCGCAGTATAATGCCCTCAAGCAGGGTGATACCTACATCATCAATGGCGACAAGGACAACCCCATCATGTTTGAGGCCGACGACTGGACTGGTACAGGCATCCTGACCTACAATATGAACGTACACTCCATCGACAACCCCGGTGCTTACCAGCAGGAGGGCTACCGTCTGCACAAGTACGAGATTATCGGTGGCACCAACGATGGCACTACAGCCGATGCAGTAACGATTTTCCGTTATGCCGATGCATTGATGATGAAGGCTGAGTGCCTGCTCCGTCTGGGACGCGACAAGGAGACTGCCGCACAACTCGTCACTCAGGTGCGCCAGCGCAGTTTTGGCGCCAATGTGGCCAAGGCTACCCGTACTGTGGCCGACCTTGAGGGTGGCTCAGTCTATCAGTATGGCCATGATGAATATACTGTTCCCGAAGGCTCTACAGCCGGCTATACCGACTGGTCAAACCACATCACTACCTACGAAGGTGGTGCCGACATCGAACTGGGTGGTCTGCTCGACGACCTGGGATGGGAGTTCTGCTGCGAGATGCACCGCCGTCAGGACCTGATTCGATTCAAGATGAAAGACGGCCGTAATGTATGGAATGGTAAGTCGTGGTTCTGCAAGGATGCTACTACGAGTGACCATTGGAACATCTTCGCCATCCCCAACGATGTGATGAAGGCAAATGTTGACATGAAGCAGAATCCAGGTTATTCTGGAGGCGAGTAAATTTTCAAGGTAAAACGTAATAAAGACATAGAATATGAAAAAGTTATCATATATCCTTAGTGGACTGCTGATTGCCGGTTGCTCAGCCTTCTTCAGCAGTTGCGGAGACAATGAGAATTTTTGGGGACCTCATACCTTGACGGACGACGAGATAGCAGAGATGGCTCGTCAGGACTCCATCAAGCAGGCCCAGCGTGAGCGCATCGATGCCGACCTCATCTTGGAATACACCGTAGAATTCTTTATCAGTGCCAATTCCTACGACGGTGGCGAGGTGAAAATCGATATGGATAAGATTGCCAGCGAGTTTGGCATCTCGAAAGACGCCTTAGGCACAGCCCTTAACGGCGACGGTGGTGCCGACGTGACAGGCTTTGCCATCGAGGGGTCTACCCATGCCGACAATATGACCTCTTCCAACTCCGGCGCCTACTGGGGACACTGGTGGGACAAGGACGGCAACGTGAAAAACTGGGGCGACGAGGCCATGGTCTTTGCTGAGTTCGAATACACAGAAGACGGCGAAGGTATCTTCCATGTCGGTCAGTACCCCGGTCACCTCGTAGCCGACCAGCAGGTGAAATTCATCGAGGCACTGAAGTATCAGGATAAGCGTGTGGCCATCGTCATCACCGCCATTGCCCGTGAGCGCGGCGAGGTGAAGGCTACTGTGGTTGCCTCTAACAAACTGACTGTTGAGACTGCTCCCAACGACACCTACGCTACCGTATCCGTAGAGGGCTTTGATGCTGATGCTGCTCTGGCAGCACTGGGCGCTGGTTCTTGGGCTGATGTCGACTGGGTATCTACCAACGCCGACGGTTCGTATGCTCAGGAGTACAGTGCCGATGCACCGGGCTTCTGGTACGACAAGGAGGGCTTCTCTGGCTCTTGGGGCGACAACGCCAGCGTCTTCGCCACCTTCCAGGAGGGCCATATATGGATTGGGCAGATGCCAGGCCAGATGACTGCCGGCTCTTCTGTCACCATCAACTTCAGCGCCATGTACAACAACAAGATTGTGGAGAACATCATCACTGTGGTGATCAAGGAATATGAGGACCCGGAGACACGCCCCGAGGGCACTCCTGCCTCCATTGAGCGCGACATCACCCTGACCAAACCCTACGATGCCGACTGGGGTGCTACCGATGACTTCGACGTGAAAGAAGAACTGCGTCAGTGCTTCAAGATGACCACCTACCAAATCTTCTCTGCCCTTAAGAGTGGCGAGATGAACATGTGGTGTGGTGAGATAGGCAAGGATGCTAACGAGGATGGTACGGCAGCCTATACCGCTGACGCTCCCGGATACTGGCTCGGTGCAGAGGGACAGCGTGTGACTTGGGGCGACGAGGCCATCGTCTATCTGAATCTCGGCATCAGCGAAGAGAGTCTGGCGTTCTATTCAGGCAACCACCCGGAGAACTGCAGCCCCAATGGTCAGACCATCAAGACGAAGATGATTCTTGAGAAGGATGGTGTCACAGCCACCTTCAACATCACCATCAACATCACCGCTGCCCAATAAGTCAAGGTATCTGTTATGACAAAAAACATTCTAAAATATCTGTTCCTGTTTGCTACGGCGGTTCTTGCCGCATGCAGCAGCGACGACAACGACGTGACCTCTGCCGCCCCGATTCTCTCGGAGGCGGAGGTCAACGTCGACTATGATGTGACGTTCTACTCGCTCTCTGTCACCTCGCGTGCCGTATGGAACGCGACAGTAGAGAATGGCGGCGAGTGGTTGAAACTCGTCAGCGGAAAGGGCGTGGGGGGCAACAGCGAGAAACTCTCGTTCGAGATGACCCGCAACACCACGAAGACACCGCGCGTGGCGAATATCAAAGTGAGCAGCGGCACAGCCAGCACGCTCCTGAAAGTGACCCAGGGTCCGTCGTCGATAGAGATCATGGACAAATCGCAGGTAAAAGACTTCGACAAGTACTACAAGCCTCAGGAGTTCAACTTCGACATGCTCCGTAACGACGCGAAGTGGTCGTGGTTCCGCTGCAAGCAGAGTGAGCACTTCTTCGTGTTCTGGGATGCCTATTTCGGCGATGACCCCAACTCTTCCTCCCTGGCAGAGGCCGACCGCATCGACGTAGACGACCTGCTGCAGAAAGCAGAGCATTTCTACGAGACCAACATCACCCGTCTGGGCATGGTGGTCACTGGGCAGGGCAAGAGCCAACTCGACAAGTATAAGATGGAAATCTACCTGCTTGACCCCACTCCCGAATGGTGGGTGGCCACCGGCTCTGGCTACGACAACGTGATTGGTGCCCTCTGGGTGACTCCATCTACCTGCAAGCCTGTAGGCAGCGTGATAGCCCACGAGATAGGACACTCTTTCCAGTATCAGGTGTCGTGCGACAAACTGCTCACTGGTGAGGGTAAGGAGACCTCGTATGGCATGGACTGCGGTTTCCGCTATGGCTTTGGACCCAACGGCCGAGGTGGTTGCAGTTATTGGGAGCAGTGTGCCCAGTGGCAGGCATTCCAGGACTATCCCGAGGTGACCTTCTCTGACAGTTTCTATGCATGGCAGCAGAACTTCCACCGCCATTTCAATCATGAGTGGATGCGGTATGGCAGTGTCTACTTCCAGTACTACTTCACCCAGAAGCATGGCATCAAGTCGTATGGACGTATCTGGAACGAGTCGAAATTCCCCGAAGACCCCTTGCAGACCTATACACGCCTCTACTGTGGCGGCGACCTGCAGAAGTTCTATGACGACTATGCCGAGTATGCCCAGAAGGTGCTTACCTACGACTTCGGCAGCATCCAGCAGTATGCCGACGACAACGCCAAGGCTTTCAAGACTCAGATGTTCAAGGTGGGCGACCGCTTCCGTCCTGCCTACTCCGCATGTCCGGGAACCACAGGCTTCAACGCCATACAACTCAATGTGCCGAAAGCAGGTACTACCGTGAGGGCCTCCCTCTCGGCCCTTGCACCAGGTTCGGCCCTTGCGCCCAATGACCCGGGCGAGATGAAGAATGGCGACAACCAAGTGGTGGGCAATGCCCACAAATACAACAGTCAGTCGAATACCGATGCCAGTTTCCGTTTTGGCTTCGTGGCTATCAAAAATGGCAAGGCTGTGCAATACGGACAGATGACCAAAGGGGCCAAAGGCGAGGCCTCGATGACGGTACCTGCAGGAACCGACAATCTCTACCTCGTGGTAGTGGCTACTCCTGGCACATACAACCGTCATGAATGGAACGACGACGAGAGCGATGACGAGCAATGGCCTTACGAGGTAGGCTTCAGCGGCACTGGTGTGAAAGGTTACATCGATGTCGACGAGAATGCCGAGCCGCATGACGTATCGCTGAGTTTCGACCTGAAGTGCGACGCCTCGCTCGATGTCTATGAGTTGGGCCGTATCGACTTCGCTGCCAGCGATGCTCTCGAGTTGATTGCGTCGGCTTTTGCCATGCAGCCCGCCACACTGGCTGGTAACACATTGCCCATTGCTGCCGATACCGAACAACTGCCCAAGGAGGGCAAGGTGGTACTTGGACTGTTGCAACCCAACGGCAACATCACCTATAAGTATACTGCCAACGTGGGCTTCTGGTGCACGGCCGAGGGCAACGCCGGCTCATGGGGCAACACATCGCCAGTCTACTTCGAGTACGACAAAGACAACTTCGTGCTTTCCTACGGCCATCGCTATGGCGTGAGCCAGGCAGGAAAGAAGTACACGGTGAAACCTGTCCTTGTCTATACCAAAGGTGGCAAGACCTACAAAGCCATCATTACGCTGAACATGCAATTTTGACCGATGATTTAGGTTTAGGGGCGGTGTCACCTTTCGACCCGCCTCTTTTTTTTGAATAATATGAGAAAATATTTGTTTGCTATCTGCCTTGCCACTTTGATGGCAGCCAGTTGCTCACAGGACGACGAGGGGACCATGGTCCCCCCGACACCCGTGACGCCCGAAATACCCTCCGACACGACAGACTCCTCAAAGAAGGACGAGTCGGAGACACCGTTGGAAACCTTACCGGCCAAATATCAGGTGGCGCGTATCGACATCGCCGTTGACGGTGGCAAGGAGGTGACAAGCAAGCAGAAGGAAGACTACCTTGACTGCACCATCAAGGTGGAGGCGGACACGGCTGCCTGGAACTTCGAGGGCAGGGGACGTATCCGCGGACGTGGCAACTCCACCTGGGAATGGTACCCGAAAAAGCCTTATCGCATCAAACTCGACAAGAAGGCCTCCCTACTTGGTCTTGACGAGGACAAGGACTGGGTGCTACTGGCCAACTACCGCGACCCCACCCACCTCATGAACACCTTTGTCTTCGAGATGGGAACAGGCCTGGGCATGCCCTTCACCAACCACAGCCGCTATGTGGAGGTGACTGTCAATGGCGACTACAAAGGGCTGTACCAACTGACCGAGCAAGTGGAGCAAGGCAAGAACCGTGTGAATATCGACAGCAAACAGGGTTGGCTGCTCTCGCTCGACGTGGACGACGGTCCTTCGGAGGCACCCGAAGCCACCGACAATTTCTGGTCGGAGGTCTATCGTCTTCCCGTGTGCGTGAAGAGTCCTGAAGCCGCCGACTATGCCACGCCCGCCACGCTCACTGCCGACGCGCGGGTGGCGCTGGGCACTTTGGAGCACGCCATCCTGAACCACGACTATGAGGCGCTTTCAAAAATCTGCGACGTGCCCGTGATGATTGACTACCTGCTCATACAGGAGTTCGTCTACAACGTCGAGGTGGCTGCCCCACGCAGCATCTTCCTCTTCAAGGATAAGGGCGACGCGCTCTGGACATTCGGTCCGCTATGGGACTTCGATGCGGGCTACGACTTCGACTGGGCACACATGACTACGGGCCACACTTTCTTCACCAACTACCGGGAAACGGTGCTCGGCACCGACCCCGCACACCATGTGAGCGACTATGACTACACCTCCAGTTTCTTCACCGACATGTGGAAGAGCCGTGAGTTCGTCAGTGCCGTGAAGGCTCGTTGGAAGCAAATCCGCAGCAGGATATTGGCTGAGTTCTGGCCCGAGACGCGCCGTTATGCCACCGCAGCCGCCGATGCCATGGCCCGCAACGCAGGTCGATGGCCCATCGACAAACAGTATGCCACTGAAATCAACCGCATGGAGAAATGGATTTCCAGCCGCACGGTCTATATGGACTACATCGTAGACAACTATCCCACCGGTCACTGACAAACCTCATCCCACACTTATGAAAAAAACAGCACTACTGGCAGTGATGATGGCACTCGTGTGCCAACTGCACGCACAGAAGAAAATCTATATCCCGGAAGACCTGCGCAAGATGGACCTGCAGGCCGACACCTCGCAGTGGAGTATGAAACGCTCTGTCGAGACCGATGACTTGATTTTCATGTGGGAGCGCGGTTTCGGCAACGACACCGCTAACCCACCCATGCTCGAAGGCAAGCCGATGTATTTCAACCTTGAGAACCTGCGCGACAGAGTGCAGTCGTTCTATACGTTCTTCCGAGATACATTGGCGTTCTCAAAGCCTGGAAGCAAGTGCGACCAGTATAAGATGATGGTCATGGTGAACTATTCGCTCGACGGCACCGCCTATGGTGGCACCTACGACAACTTCATCGGTGCCCTCTGGGTGGCTCCCAACCGCATCCAGGATACGAAGATGAACTGCATGGCACACGAACTGGGCCACTCGTTCCAACTCCAGATTCCTGCCGACTCGGTGGGTGATGCCTGGGGGGGAAGCGGTTTCTTCGAGATGACCTCGCAGTGGATGCTTTGGCAGGTGAACCCCGACTGGATTACCGACGAGAACTACCATTTCGAGGCTTTCAAGGGTCTCACGCACAAGGCTTTCCTGCATTTGGACAATATTTACCACTCCCCTTATGTCATACAATGGTGGAGCGACTTGCACGGACGCAAGAGCATCGCCGAACTCTACCGGCAGGGGCGCATCGGCGAAGACCCTGTGATGACCTACAAGAGGATGAATGGCTTGAGCCAGCAGGCATTCTGCGACGAGATGTTCAGGGGCTATCAGCATCTGGTGAACTTCGACTTCAAACATGCTCGCAAGGAAACCCGGAAATACGCTTGCACTTTCAGCACCGAACTGACATGCGCCGACGGATGGTACAGTCCGAATCACTGTCCAGAGGAATATGGGTTCAATGCCATTCTGCTCGATGACATGGTGAACCTGAAAGCACCTGGTTTCGGCCTGCAGATAAAGGGAGAGTACCTGAGATATGGGTTTGTGGGCATCACCACGGAGGATGAGGAAATCTATGGTGATATCAATGCAGCGAACTTTACCGTGCCTCAAGGCAAGACGTTGAAGCACTTGTACCTGATTGTCATGGGAGCACCTGCACTGCATGAGCAGATACCTTTGCCGACGGAAGAGAATCCTGACCCAAAGACGGAGTTGAAGGAATTTCCCTATTCGTTCAAGGTGAGTGCGCAATTGCAAGGCACGGCACAATGGAACACCCCGGGAGCCGGAAATCCGTTTATACCAGGTTATTTCGCCGACCCTACCATCCGTAAGTTTGGCGACACGTATTATCTTTATGCCACTACCGATGGCACGGGCAATGGCTATGGTCCGGCACAGGTGTGGGTGTCGAAGGATTTTTGCAATTGGAAGAACATCGTGATGAACTGGCCTACCACCGAGGTGGTTTGGGCGCCCGACGTGGTGCAACAGGCCGACGGTACTTTCCGCTACTACTACTGCGAGCCCTGTAACATCAATGTGGGAGAAAGCCAGTCGCCCATAGGTCCGTGGTATAACATTCTGGGGAAGGAGGATGCGGTGATGGTGCCCGACCGTTATGTGCATAATGTCATCACACTCGACCCTCAACTCTTCCGCGATGATGACGGACAAGAGTATCTTTACTTCACCACTTGGGGCATTTACGAAGGTTTCGGCTGTGGCGTGGCAAAGTTGAGTGGCAGGAAACCTGCTGGTGGCGATGCGCGCAGTTGGCGTGAGGACGCTCCTCACCCTATTGCTGCCGATGAATTCTTCTCTGACAAACGGCTGATTCCCAATACTGAGTTGAAAGATATTTTCGAGGCGCCTTTTGTGTTCAAGCGTGGCGACACTTATTATTTTACCTACTCCTCTGGTTCTTGTCACGACCATACTTACCGGGTGCAGTACGCCACATCGAAGGTGGGACCGATGGGACCTTTCGAATATAAAGGCTGTATTCTTGAGACCAATGCCGACGGGACAGTTCACGGACCTGGTCACCACAGTGTGATGGAGGAAGGCGGGCGTTATTATATGGTGTATCACCGGCACAACAATCCCCACTCCGTGCATGGCTTTAACCGTCAGGTGTGTATCGACGAATTGCTGTTCGATGCCAATGGGAACATACTTCCGGTTGTTCCCACCCACGATGCCAGGAATGTTGGGCTTATAGGTTCACAACCTCACAAGAACCTTGCCTTTGGAGCCAAGGTGACAGCCAGCAGTTACTATGACGGCTGGTTCAAGCCCGAATATGCTGTCGACGATAATAACGGCACGCTGTGGAAGGCACGCCGCACCAACTGGGATGGTGGGAAACACGACGAATGGCTGCAGATAGACCTTGGGAAAGCCACTAAATTCAACGAGGTGTGGATACAGTTCGAGTACCCCACATTCTTCTATCAGTATAGGATAGAGACCTCTGTAGATGGGAGGAAATGGATGGTGTATGCCGACCGTACTACCAACACCATGCAGGGGTCGCCGATGATAGACCGCAAGAAAGCAAAGGCTAGGTACCTGCGCATCACCATCACCGACACACAGAAGAACGGACACATGCCTGCCATATGGAACGTGAAGGTCTGGAAGGACGCTCCACAGTTGCCTGATACGGATGTAGAGTCGAACGACGGGTATCCGGGAATGCATCAGAAGGATGTGGAGGCAAAAGCCCGTCTTCAAAATGCCTGTATCACCTTTGATGCCGGCAAGATGGGGGCGGGAAGGAATGAGCCGATGGATGTGACCGAAGTGGTGACTGCCGAAGGCTCAAAACTCATAGCCAACAAGCCACTGCGCCTCAGGGTAAAGGATGGTCGATGGACACTTTTCTTCAATGGCTCCCAGTCGTTGTCAAGTGAAGAGTCATTATTCGAAGTCTATCGTTACAACGCGCCTTACACCATCAGTGCCTGGGCACTGCAGACGGAGGTGGGGCCGGTGCCTACACTGGTGTCACTCAGCAGTTCGCATGCCGACCTGGCCACGACCCAATTGCGCCTGGGCTCAGACAAGGGCGCAGGGATTGTCAATCACAATGGTACGTTTGAGAGTTGTGGAGTGCCAGAGGCGGTAAAAGCATCCGAAGGTCATTGGCATCACTGGGTGGTGACGTTCGACGGATGGAAGGAATGTATCTATCGCGACGGGGAACTGTTGCACGAGCAGAATAACTTTATCATGGTGCGGCCAGAAGGGAAAATCGTCATAGGAGCGGATGGTAGCGGAGCCAACTTCTTCAGGGGCTATCTGAGCGAGGTGTCCATCAAGCCGTGGGCAATCACTGCCGATGAGGTGAAGACAATATACGATAACCATAAGGACGGGCAACTGCCTTCGCTGGGTGACGATGACTTCGATGAAAGCGACCCCGACAGCCGTTTTTCGCTCGCACCCGACATGAGACTTGTGTTTGAGAAACAGGAGGAAGAAACACTGTCGGCCACATCGGCCGATTTCCTCAGCGACCCGCAGAAAAATGGGGCCCGTATGTGCAGGGAAGTGGAAGGCGACTTTGTGATGATGGCTCATTTTGTTGATATGGAAGGCCTTGAAGAACATAAGGTGAAGGGCTATAATGAGTGTGGACTGCTTGTGTCAGAAGCAGGGAAAATGTACCAATTGGGGGTGTTCCCGCTGTATAATTGCGGCAATATGTTCACTATCACCAACGGCGAGGCACGTCCACAATTCCCTAACTACAAGGGCTATGAGTTTGACCGCATTTTGCAGTTTGAGCGTCGTGGTAACCTGCTTTTTGCACGAACTAGCAACGATGGGATGACATGGCACAATATGCCGGGTTCGCCTGTCGAGGTGACTGCACCCAGACTCCATGTCGGTATCTACCAGACCACATACAGCGGTAACCTGTCGTGGGCAAAATTGAAGAACATCGTCGTATACCAAAGATAAATATTGGATTGTTCTTTTGGTAGTTTCGCGGTTTATTTATACTTTTGACACATCATGCGACGACTGCTGTTACTAATAATAGGAATCCTGATGCTCATGCCTGCCTGGGCAAAGGATGATTACACCTTCCGCCAAATCACGATGAACGACGGTTTGGCTGCCAATGCAGTGCGCAATATCGTGCAGGACAAGCATGGCTATATTTGGTTTGGTACTGATAATGGCCTTTGCCGTTATGACGGTAGGAGGGTATTGCCATTCCGTATTGCCGAATTAGGCATCAACCAGTACATCTCGGCCTTGCTCGCATGTGATGAGGGACTTTATGCTGGTTCAGCGAAGGGAGTGTTCTTCGTGGATTTCACTCACCAGACTATCACCAAACTCCCGATGGACATCCATTCTACGGTTACCTATCTTTCCTTAGACAAGGAAGGCGGACTATGGGTATCGACGATGGAACAGGGAGTGTGGCTGTATATGGCCAAGACAGGAGATTTTAAACAGTATAACATCAAAACCCCTGGCAATGCTGTGGCGCAGGTGTTTGTGGATGCGGGTAACCAGGTATGGACCGTAACAAACCGGGGAGAGCCTGTGATACAGAAACTCAACCGGCTGCACAACCAGTTTGAGCCGGTCAATCTCAGTTTTAATGGAGTGCCCACTTCGCTCCGAATGCTGCAGACAAGAGATGGACGATACTGGCTGGGCACTTGGGAATATGGGTTGCTGCTGATGCACAGAGATGGCCGTTTGGAACAGGTGCTCAACCCTCACCTCACTAAAGCGGGCTGGCATATACACGCACTGTTTGAAGACCCCGACGGAAGCATTTGCATCGGCTGTGACGATGGCCTGATACGACTCGACCCGAGGTCGGGAGAGTGGCAGAAATATGACGACCGGTTTGTATATGCCATTACCACCGATACCGAAGGAGGTCGGTGGATAGGGACATTCTACAGCGGAGTGAGGTATATCTCGCCTGTGGGCAAACGGTTTGATGGTTTCGGGGTGGAAAACGGCCTTTCAGGCAATGTCATATCCAGGTTCTGCGAGGATAAGCAGGGACGCATCTGGATTGGTAGCGACGATGGCGGCTTGATGTGCTATGCCGGCAGTTTTGTGAACTATCCTCATCAAGACCTGCTCTCAAAACTCAATGTCCACGCCCTGTGCGTAAGCAATCACAACGAACTCTGGATAGGCACTTATACCAATGGCGTGATGGTGATGAATCTGGAGACAGGACAGTTGCGAAAGTATGTGCAGACCAATGACCCGACAAGTCTTGACAATTCCAGTTCGTATGCCATCTATCAGGATTCGCATGGCGAGATGTGGGTGGGTACGATGGAGGGCCTGTGCCTGTATGATGACAAAAAAGATAGGTTTGAACGTATAGGCAAGACGAATGCCATCACCATCGACATCGATGAAGACAGCGAAGGCAACTTGTGGTTGTCTACCCAGGGCGAAGGGCTTTGGCGCTATGACAGGAAAACCCGCAAACTGCATAATTTCCGGAGCGAAGACGCTTCTGACGATACAGCCTTGCCCGACAATCAGGTGAACTGCTGCCACATCGACGAGAAAGGCAAACTTTGGGTGGGCACATTTGCGGGATTGTGTACCTACGACAAGAAACATGGCCGTTTCCAGAGGGTGAATCTCGATGTGCCGAGCCAGAATATTTTAGGTATCATCGAGGATAACGGAGCCTTATGGCTCACCACCGAGCGTGGTATTGTGAGGTATGTTCCCAATGAGGGCGTGCAGCGGTTTACGCTTCACGATGGACTCGTTAGCGAGCAGTTTCAGCCCAACAGCGCGTTCAAAGCCAACGACGGTCGAATCTATTTCGGCTCAACGGGCGGTTACAACAGTTTTCAGCCTTATCTGATAAAGGCCAATACCGTGATGCCGCCAGTATATGTCACCTCGTTGAGCGTGCTGAATCAGGAGGAGTATAATGCTGAGGGTCAGCCACTTGATCTAACCATGACCAAGGAGATAACGATAGGTTACAGCGACTCCAAGATGTTCAGCCTGTCGTTTGCCTCACTGAGTTATTGTTCACCGGAAAAAATACAGTATGCGTATATGCTTGAAGGTTTCGACAGCGATTGGAACTATGTAGGCAATCAGAACAGCGCTACATACACCAACCTGCCGGCAGGAACCTATATATTCCGCGTGAAGGCAACAAACAATGACGGAATATGGTCGGACAATGAGGCCAGTCTGAAGATTGTGGTGAAGCCGCCATTCTGGTGGAGTTGGTATGCCAAACTGTTCTACTTGTTATTGTTGGGAACCGCCATCTGGTATTATGTACATCTCCGCCTGAAGAGGGCAGAGCGTCGCCACCAGATAGAGATGCAGCGCCTGCATGAAGAGAAGGAGAAAGAAGTGCGCGAGGCGCGTCTGAATTTCTTCACGATGATTGCCCACGAGATTCGCACGCCGGTGTCGCTCATCATTGGTCCCTTGGAGAAAATCATGAGACGGGGAACGCCTTCCGACGACATGAAGGTTATCGACCGCAACGCCCACAGGCTGCTTGAACTGGTGAACCAATTGCTCGATTTCCGCAAGGTGGAGCAACGCAGTCTGGTGATGCATTTCGCCCCACATAACATCCACCAACTGATACATTCGGTGAGTGTTCGTTTCGCCCCCACCTTCGAGCAGGGAGGCAAGCATTTCGAGGTGGTGTATCCCGACGAGCACTTCACGGCCATGGTAGATAAGGAAGCGGTGACCAAAGTGGTGAGCAACCTGCTGACCAATGCCATCAAGTATACGAAAGACGACGTGCGACTCGAGTGTCACGCTGAGCCCGATGAGACGCATTTCCGCATCAGCGTCAGCGATAATGGCGTGGGCATACGTAAGGAAGACCTCGGGCGCATTTTCGAGCCTTTCTTCCAGACACAGAACAATAAGCCAGGGACGGGCATCGGCCTGAACATTGTGAAAAACATTGTAGACCAGCATCATGGCACTATTACCATCGATTCAGAGGTGGGCAAGGGCTCTACCTTCACCGTCACGCTGCCGGTGAACCAGCAAGCCACCAGCGAGGAAACTGTTGTCACGAACGCGGCTCCCCACACCCCAGCCACTATGGACACCGCATCACCGATGAGCGACTCCCGCCAACCTTCGTCCCAGGGCATCACCGGCAAGACACTGCCCACGATGCTCATCGTAGACGACTCCGATGACATGGTGAAATTCCTCTCCGACAATTTCTGCGACAAATACAAGGTGGTGACGGCGGGCGACGGACTGGAGGCGCTCGACATACTCTCGAAACAAGAGGTAAGCATCATCATCAGCGACTGGATGATGCCGAGGATGGATGGTGCCGAGTTCTGCCGCCATGTACGCCGCAACCCGCTCACCAGCCATATCCCCTTTGTGATGCTCACGGCGAAGACCGACGACGACTCCAAAGTGGAGGGCATGGACGTGGGAGCCGATACCTATATCGAGAAGCCTTTCTCCGTGCAATACCTGGAAGCATGCATCCGCAATATGCTGCTGATGCGCCGCCGGCTGATGGAGCGGTTCTCCACCCAACCTCTGGAACCATTGACCGAGATTGCCCAGAACCCCACCGATAATGAGTTCCTCACGCGCATGAACAAGGTAATAGAGGAGAATTTCTCGAACCCCGACCTGAATGTTGGTTTCCTTGCCGAACAACTGAACATCAGCCGGAGCGGACTCTTTGCCAAGATCAAGACGCTGGCCGATGTGACTCCCAACGAGATGATCCAGATTGTGCGCCTGAAGCGTGCCGCCCGTTTGCTGCGCGAGGGAACCTACACCGTCAGCGAGATAAGCATCATGGTGGGATTCTCCAATCCTTCCTACTTCTCGAAATGCTTCTACAAGCAGTTTGGCATTCGTCCTGCCGACTACAAGAAACAGTGATGCCATCGACATATCATCAACCTGGCATGGAAAAGCCACGTCTTAGGAAGAAACCATCAGAAACTCATACAAAGTGAAATATCCAGAAAACGACAAGGGCATGAATGCCCGTATACGCCGACTGCGAGAACAAAGCATCAACACCCCCACCACGCTGAGCATAGAGAGGGCGCTCATCGAGACGGCCTTCTATCAGACTCATTATGGCACCATGCCATTGCCAGTGCTCAGGGCGCGCAACTTCTACGAGATTTGCCGGAAGAAGACCATCTATATCGGCGACGACGAGTTGATAGTGGGTGAGCGTGGTCCCAAGCCCAAGGCCGTTCCCACCTTTCCCGAACTCACCTGCCACTCTGTGGCTGACTTGAAAACGCTTAATGAGCGGCAGTTGCAGCCCTATAGAATCAGTCAGGAAGACATCGATACTTATGAGCGGGTGGTCATCCCTTACTGGAAGGGCAAGACCCAGCGTGAGCGTATCTTCGGACATGTGTCGAAGGAGTGGGAGGAGGCTTATCATGCGGGTGTGTTCACCGAGTTCATGGAGCAGCGGGCTGCCGGACACACTGCCATGGACGGCAAGATGTATCGCGAGGGACTGCTCGACGTGAAAGCGAGAATAGAGCGGAAAATAGCCGAACTCGACTTCATCTACGACCCGGAGGCCACCGACAAACAGCAAGAACTGGAGGCAATGGCCATCTCGTGCGATGCGGCCATTCTCTTTGCCGAGCGCCATGCAGAGTTGGCAGAGAAGATGGCAGCCTCGGAGGATAACGAACAACGGAGGAAAGAACTGCTGAAGATTGCTGATGTATGTCACTGGGTGCCGGCCCATGCGCCACGCGATATGTGGGAGGCCATACAGATGTATTGGTTTGTACACCTGGGCACAGTGACCGAACTCAACGGGTGGGACTCGATGAATCCCGGTCATATCGACCAGCATCTGTATCCTTTCTACAAGAAGGGTCTCGAAGAGGGCACACTTACCCGTGAGCAGGCCAAGGAGTTGCTCTGCTGCCTCTGGATCAAGTTCAACAACCAACCTGCTCCCCCAAAAGTGGGGGTCACGGCCCTGGAATCGGGCACCTATAACGATTTCACCAACATCAATATTGGCGGCATTGACCGCGAGGGTAACAGTGCGGCCAACGACCTCTCCTTCATGATACTCGAGATACAGGAAGAACTGCACCAGTTGCAGCCCGGACTGAGCATCCATATCGCACACAACACGCCCGACGAGTTCCTGCTCGAGGGCATCAAGGTCATCAAACAGGGACATGGATACCCCTCTGTCTTCAACCCCGACGTTTATGTAAGCGAGATGGTGCGCGCCGGGAAAACTCTTGAGGATGCGAGGGAGGGTGGTTGCTCTGGCTGTATTGAGGTAGGGGCATTCGGTAAGGAAGCCTACTTGCTTACGGGATACTTGAACACGCCGAAGATTCTTGAGATAACCCTCCACAACGGTGTGGATCCGACAACGGGAAAACGGCTGGGACTGCTGACTGGCGACCCAAGAGGCTTCCAGACGTTCGAACAGTTGTATGAAGCATGGCATAAACAGATGGTCTACTTCGTCGACCTGAAACTGGCGGTCAACAACTACATTGAGCGGATGTTCTCTCTTTACGCTCCCGCCACCTTCCTGAGCATATTTATCGACGACTGCATAGAGAGAGGAAGAGACTACTACAGTGGTGGGGCGAGATACAACACCACCTATATCCAGTGCACCGGACTGGGCACGCTCACCGATTGCTTCACCTCACTGAAGAAGCATGTGTTCGAGGAGCACAGGTATAGCATGGACCTGATGATGAAGGCTTTGGACAGCAATTTTGAGGGCAATGAGGTGATGAGGCAGTATATCCGTTACCACACCCCATTCTTCGGGAACGACAACGCCTATGCCGATGATATCGCCCTACGCATCTACGACGACCTTGTGGAGGCTATAGAGGGCAGGCCCAACACCCGAGGTGGCTCTACCCATCTCAACATGCTCAGCACCACCTGCCACAATTACTTCGGTTCGGTATGCGGTGCCACTCCCAATGGCCGTCTCGCCCATTTCGCCATCAGCGACGGCACCTCGCCCGCCCATGGCTCCGACAGCCACGGACCAACAGCAGTAATCAAGTCGCTGGGGAAACTCGACCAGACGAAGAGTGGCGGCACGTTGTTGAACGTACGCTTTGTGCCGGCTTTGCTGCGCCGGGAGGAAGACCAGCGCAAACTGGCCTCGCTCATCCGCACTTATTTCAAGATGGGCGGTCATCATATCCAGTTCAATATTGTAGATACAGACACCCTGCTCGATGCGCAGAGGCATCCCGAGAACTACCGCGATCTCTTGGTGCGGGTGGCAGGCTATTCCGACTATTTCAACGATATGACCGAGCAGTTGCAAAACGAGATTATCGCGCGGACAGAGAATGCCGAGATGTAAGATGCCTATGGACAGCCCTCCTTTGATATTCGACATCAAGCGCTATGCCATCAACGACGGGCCAGGCATCCGCACCACGCTCTTCGTCAAGGGATGTCCGTTGCGCTGTGTGTGGTGCCATAATCCTGAGAGTTGGAGCAACGAGCGACAGTTGCTTTACAAACACGGCAAATGCCTGGGGTGTCAAACCTGTGTGAGCACGTGCCCTCATCATGCCCTTTCCTACGGTGAGAACGGCATCACCCACCATGCCGCGGATTGTGTGCGCTGCGGACGTTGCACTGAAGAGTGTCCGACGATGGCTTTGGAACTGTGTGGGCACGAATGGACGGCGGAAGCGCTGATGGCAGAGATAGAGAAGGAACGCCAGGTGATGGAGGACAGTGGCGGTGGCGTGACCATCTGTGGCGGCGAGCCACTGATGTTCCCCACTTTTTTGCTGCATCTGCTTCGGATGCTCCACGAGCGTGGTTTCCACCGGGTGGTCGACACCTCACTCTATGCCTCGCATGGGGTGGTGGAGCAGGTGGCAGCGGAGTGTGAACTGATGCTGGTAGACCTGAAGATGATGGACAGGGAGAAGCATCTGATGTATACGGGAGTGGACAATCAAGTGATTCTTGACAGCATACGATGGATGGCTGCGAGTGGCCATGCATTTTCCATCCGTATTCCCCTGATCGAAGGGGTGAATGCCGACGAGGAGAATATCATGGCTACAGGAAGGTTCCTGCGCGCATTGCCATGGGAGAATCATGTGGTGCACTTGTTGCCCTATCACGATGTGGGAAAGGACAAGCACCGACGCATGTGGTCGGTATACAACCCAAAAGGCTACAGCATGGCAGCACCCTCGGATGAACAGATAGCACACTGCAAGACGATGCTCTCCGGTTTCGGGTTACAGGTTATCGTCGGAGGATAAGAAAGGTTTGTTGAAAACGAAAGGGGCGGGTGCCCCGCCCCCAAAAAGCCGTTAAGTATGTTGCGACTCCGTCGCAACCAATGAAAAAACTTCCTCTTTTGTTTTGCTTTGTCTTCGGCTTTCACTATATTTGTAGCCGTTATGAGGCAGATGATTACCATACTCGGACCAACAGCAAGCGGAAAGACTCAACTGGCAGCAGCACTTGCTGCAAATATCGGTGCCGAAATCATCAGTGCCGATAGCAGACAGGTGTACAGACGCATGGACATCGGCACAGGAAAGGACCTGGACGACTATGTCGTCAATGGCGTGCAGGTGCCCTACCATCTGGTGGACATCTGCGAACCGGGAACAAAATACAACCTCTTCCAATACCAACAGGATTTCTTCGATGCCTACAAAGATATCACCTCACGGGGAAAACCAGTGGTGCTCTGTGGGGGGACGGGCTTGTATATCGAGGCCGTACTGAAAGGATACCAACTCTCGCCCGTGCCTCAGAACGATGCACTGAGGGAACGGCTGGCAGGAAAAACGCTGGATGAACTCACCGTCATCCTTGAAGACCTGAAAAAGAAAAACCACTCCAACATGCACAACCGCACCGATGTGGACTCTCCACAAAGGGCTATCAGGGCAATAGAAATTGAAGAATACAACTTGAAAACTCCTGTGCCCGACCGGTATGTGCCACCGATTGATTCCCTGGTCATAGGGGTGAATATCGAGAGGGAAGAGCGAAGAGCGAAAATCACCAACCGCTTGAAAAACAGACTGGAAAATGGAATGGTGGAGGAGGTAAGGCGACTGCTTGACGAGGGAATAGCACCGGAAAACCTGATATACTATGGATTGGAATACAAGTTCGTGACAGAATATGTCATAGGAAAACGCTCTTATGACGAAATGTTCACCCAACTCGAAATAGCCATCCATCAGTTTGCCAAAAGACAAATGACTTGGTTCAGAGGCATGGAACGCAGAGGCACCGACATCCATTGGATAGATGCTTCACTGCCAATCGGTGAAAAAGTGAACGCCATATTGAAACTGGCTCAATAGGTGGCATGCTTCCGCTGATAGTTGAGCGAATGCGAAACATAAATATAGAAAGATATACCACTATGTCTGTAGATACAAATAAATGGGGAATTCTATTCTGCCCTAAAAGTGGGGCCATCCGGCCGCAGAGCAAATGGGAAAAGGTGGAGAAATGCCTGAAGGAAAGAGGCGTTTCGTATGATTTCGTGCAGAGTGAAAACTCCAACAGCGTGGAACGCCTGGTGAAGATGATGATCAACAATGGTTACAAGACCATCGTCATCGTGGGGGGGGACTCCGCGCTCAACGAGGCCGTGAACTGCATGATGCAAATACCGAAAGAAGAGAGAGACGACGTACATCTCGGTGTCATTCCCAACGGACTGATGAACGACTTCGCTCATTTCTGGGATATCAGGGAGAACGACATAGAGAAAAATATTGATATGCTCATTAAGCATAGGGTAAGAAAGGTCGACCTCGGATGTATCAGGTACAAGAATACGAAGAACGAGAATTGCCATAGGTATTTTCTCAATTGCCTGAGCATAGGATTGGTGGCTTCGGTCATTCAAAAGAGGAGAAGAGCCAGTGGACCGTTCGGATGGAGAAAACTCACCTTTATACCGTCGTCTCTGCTCATGATATTCCAGAGGCTGGAGTACAAGATGCGACTGCGAATCAACAGCGATGTCATTGACAGAAAAGTGATGACGGTGTGTGTGGGAAATGCACAAGGGTATGGGTTCACACCCAGTGCGGTGCCCTATAACGGACTGCTCGATGTCTCTGTGGTCTACCACCCTGAGGTGGCGCAACTTATCGAAGGATTCTATCTGCTCTTCAGTGGGAAAATCCTTAACCATAAAAGCGTGCACCCTTTCAGAACAACGGAAATCATCGTGGAAAAAGCAGAAAGGGCTCTCATCGGTATCGACGGGCGTCTGATGAATTCTCCCGTAGGACCTTTCAAGGTAAATGTGGAACAGGAGGTCATCAACTTCATCATACCCAGTTGACGGCTCCAAACTATCATATCACAAAATTGTTCAGGGGATTTGAGCAAACTTTCGGTTGAATGGCGGGCGAAGCCCGCACAAACAATCGCAACTTTGTTGCGTAAGGAATCTCCCCGCGACTCTTTGATGGGTCGCGGATACCTTAGTGACCGAGCGAGCGGATGCGAATTTTTTCGTTAAGCCAAATGAGCAAAGTGAAACTTGTTTCGACTTTGCCATGGCGAGAAAAAATCGCCGAAGGCAACCGGTTGCATCCCTTCCCCTGGAGAGGGGAAGGGCCTTGGGTTGGGGTTGAAAAATCGTGCAAACCGAATGCAAACGAAAGTAACTTTCGGTTTGCTGAGGTGCAGCCGATTTTCACGGGCTTTTGCCCGTAATGCCCCTTCTTAGGGCATTGCTCTCCCCCGACAAACGGGGGAGTCGGAGGGGGTAGGGGTTGGGGTTGTTGTGACCGCCAAACCGTAGGTTTGGCAAAATGTAAATCGGGGCTTCAAATTGTGTGTTGCCCAATTCGTTACTCAGAAATTAGACTCGGATGACATGCTGTATTGTCATCCCGATTCCGAAACCTTGCGCAACTCTTCTTCTTCCAAAATCTTTATCTTCTTGCCGTCAATGGCAATCAGACATTCTTTGGCAAAGGTGGAGAGGGTGCGGATGGCATTGCTCGTCGTCATGTTGGAAAGGTTGGCCAAATCTTCACGGCTGAGGTGAATCCTAAGGGTGCAACCGTCATCCTCCACACCATATTTGTCTTTCAAAAACAGCAACGCTTCGGCCAGACGGCCACGGATGTGTTTCTGGGTGAGGTTGACAGTGCGGTCATCTGACTGACCCAGAAGAACCGAAAGATGACGGATAATCTGCAGGCATAACTGGTGGTTCTTCTTCATCAACTGCTCAATGACGGTCATCGGCAACTTGGCTACGATGGTTTGCTCGAAGGCGAGGGCGTAAGTGCGATGATGCTCGTTGGAAAAATGGGCACGGTAGCCAAACATCTCCACCGGCTTCACTACACGGATAATTTGATCGCGACCACCAAATCCGCCTTTCAGCACTTTAGCCTTGCCTGATACCAAAATGTACATTTGGGAGGGACTGTCGCATTGGTGGTAAATCAGGTCGTTCTTCTTGTAAACGCCAATGCTGAGATGACAGGAAACCATGGCACGCTGGACCTCATCCAAAGAAGGCCAGAGTGATAACACCTTGTCTAATACCAAGGCATGGTCAATAATGATGCTGCGGACTGCCATCTGTTCAATAAATCGGAATGCCGGGATTCGTTGATACCCCGTCGTGGCACATGATGATTCTTGGATTGCAAAAGTAGCAATTTTCAGCAGAAATCATTCTTATATCTCTGAAAAAAGTAGACTATAACGTAAAAACACGGGGAGAAAAGAAAAAAGAGCAAAGAAAATTTTGACAGCAACCCTTTTTTTACTACCTTTGAGGAAATTTAAACCCTAAGTCTGGCACTTATGTGAAATGCCGACCAGAGTATAAATCTGATACATTATTTTAAACCTTAATAGAACAACTATGAGTTATCTACGATTAGAAAAGGCGCTGATGACCAATTTGGAGGAATCACTGCCGAGAGAGTTGCTCAGAACCAACCGCTCGGGAGCGTATTCTTGTTCTACAATTGTCGACTGCAACACGAGAAAGTATCACGGACTGCTCGTCGTTCCTATCCCGGAACTCGACGACGAAAACCATGTCCTGTTGTCTTCACTCGATGCGACAGTCATTCAGCATGGGGCTGAATTCAATTTGGGACTCCATAAATATCAGGGCAACAACTACAGCCCAAAAGGGCACAAGTACATCCGTGAGTTCGACTGCGACAAAGTACCCACCACTATCTATAGGGTAGGTGGCGTGGTGCTGAAAAAGGAAGTGGTGTTTCAACATTATGAGGACAGAATACTCATAAGATACACCCTCGAAGAGGCTCACTCTCCAACAATCTTGAGATTCAGGCCTTTCCTCGCTTTCCGTAGCGTAAGACAGTTTACTCACGAGAACTATACCGCAAGCCGAGACTATACGCCTGTCGACAACGGTATCAAGACGTGTATGTATGCGGGGTATCCCGACCTCTACATGCAGTTCAGCAAGAAGAACGAATTCATCTTCCATCCCGACTGGTACAGAGGACTTGAATATCCTAAAGAGCAGGAGAGAGGCTACGCCTCCAATGAAGACCTCTATGTGCCTGGATACTTCGAGATGCAAATCAAGAAAGGGGAAAGTATCGTCTTCGCTGCTTCGACATCAAAAATCCGTACCAGCACACTCAAGAAACTCTTCGAGCAAGAGGTGGCGGAGAGAAACCCACGCGACAACTTCTTCCACTGCCTCGTAAATGCTGCGCATCAGTTCCATAAGAGAATGCCTAACGATGACAGATATCTGCTGGCAGGTTATCCATGGTTCAAGTGCAGGGCAAGGGATACGTTCATCTCATTGCCGGGACTGACACTTGCCATCGAGGAACAGGATTATTTCGAACTGGTGATGAAAACTGCGGAAAGAGAACTGAGGGCATTCATGGATGACAAACCCATAAAAGGACAAATCTATGAAATGGAACAGCCCGACGTGCCTCTTTGGGCCGTATGGGCCGTGCAGCAATATGCCAAGGAGTGTGGCAGGCCCAAATGCTACTCGATGTATGGAAAACTGATTGACGACATCATAGACTTCATTGCTGAGGGCGGACATCCCAACCTCACGCTCGAGGAGAACGGACTCTTGCATACAGAGGGACGTGAACGGGCAGTGACATGGATGAACTCTACTGCCAATGGAAGACCCGTGGTACCGAGAACTGGTTTTATCGTGGAGTTCAATGCCTTGTGGTATAATGCGCTTCGGTTTGCTGCTTCTCTCGCAAATGAAAACGGGAAAGAAGAAAGAGCCAAAAAACTTGAGGAGATGGCAGAGAAGGCCAAGGTGGCTTTTGTCGACACCTTCCTCAATGAGTATGGATATCTGTATGACTATGTCGACGGTAACATGATCGACTGGAGCGTGAGACCCAATATGGTGTTCGCCGTGGCTCTTGATTATTCGCCACTTTCACAACAGCAGAAAAAGAGCGTGCTCGACGTCTGTACACGAGAATTGCTCACACCAAAGGGATTGCGCTCTTTGTCACCAAAGAGTGGTGGATACAACCCCATGTACGTTGGACCGCAGACACAGCGCGATTACGCATATCACCAGGGTACGGCATGGCCGTGGCTTGGAGGCTTCTATATGGAGGCTTGCCTCAAACTCTACAAGCGCACTCGACTGAGTTTCATCGAGAGACAAATGGTGGGATACGAGGAGGAAATGGATTACCACTGCCTGGGAACCATCAGCGAACTCTTCGACGGGAACCCGCCTTTCCTCGGAAGAGGTGCCATGTCGTTTGCCATGAACGTGGCAGAAATCCTGCGCACGCTCAATTTGCTCGAATCGTATAACTATTCAAAATAAGGGAGGAGGCAATATATGAAAGTTTTAATGTTTGGCTGGGAGTATCCTCCTCATGTATATGGCGGACTCGCCACAGCAAATTATGGTATTTCAGAAGGCTTGCACGCACAGGGCGATATGGACATCACACTATGCTTGCCAAAGCCATTTGGTGATGAAGACCGCACGGCTTGCCGTATAGTGGGAATGTGTGCCGTGCCCATCGCATGGCGTGATGTTGACTACGACTATGTGAAGGGTAGGATAGGCAATATCATGGACCCGGACTATTATTTCAAACTGCGTGACCATATCTATGCTGATTTCAACTACATGCATGTCAACGACCTGGGATGTATGGAGTTTGCAGGGGGATATCCTAAGAACCTGCATGAGGAAATCAACAACTACTCCGTCATCGCAGGAGTGGTGGCAAGGACAGAGGAGTTTGATATCATTCATGCGCACGACTGGCTCACTTATCCTGCTGGAATACATGCCAAGAACGTAAGCGGGAAACCTTTGTGCATACACGTGCATGCCACCGACTTCGACAGAAGCCGCGGAAAGGTGAATCCTACGGTATACTCGATAGAGAAAGATGGTATGGATAATGCCGATTGCATCATGTGCGTATCTGAACTCACACGCAGAACGGTAATCAACCATTATTTCCAAGACCCGAAAAAGGTATTCACCGTGCACAACGCTGTCTACCCTCTGAAGAAAGAACTGCAGGATATACCACGGCCCGACCACACCAACAAGGAGAAGGTGGTGACGTTCCTCGGACGTATCACCATGCAGAAAGGACCGGAGTATTTCGTTGAGGCGGCAAATATGGTGCTGCATCGTACAAGGAACGTGAGATTCTGCATGGCTGGCTCTGGCGATATGATGGATGCCATGATACAACTCGCTGCAGAAAGAGGCATTGCCGACAGGTTCCACTTCCCGGGATTCATGAGAGGAAAACAGGTGTATGAGTGCCTGAAAGACTCTGATGTGTATGTCATGCCTTCTGTCAGTGAACCTTTCGGTATCTCACCGCTTGAGGCCATGCAGTGTGGCACACCGTCTATCATCTCATGGCAGAGCGGATGCGCGGAGATTCTTACCAACTGTATCAAGGTTGACTATTGGGACATCCATGCGCTGGCCGATGCCATCTACTCCATTTGCCATAACGATAGCCTCTTCCATTTCCTCCAGGACGAGGGAAAACGAGAGGTCGACCAAATCACTTGGGAGAAAGTCGGAAAATGGATCAAGGAACTTTATATCCGCACACTTAATAAGTAATTTAAAATAATACCAAAATGAAAACTATTTGTTTATATTTCGAGATACATCAAATCATTCATCTCAAAAGATACCGCTTCTTTGATATCGGTACCGACCACTATTATTATGATGACTATGAGAATGAGAGGTCTATAACCGATATCGCCAACAGGTCGTACATGCCGGCACTCGATGCGCTGAAGGAGATGATCGACAAAAACGGTGACTATTTCAAAGTGGCATTCTCGCTCTCGGGTACGGGTATAGAACAACTCGAAATGCATGCACCACAGGTGCTCGAGAAACTGCAGGAACTCAATGAAACCGGATGCGTGGAGTTCCTGGCTGAACCTTATTCGCATGGTTTGGCTGCCTTGGCCAATGAGGCTTCTTTCGCACGTGACGTGAAGAAACAAGCAGTGAAAATCAAGGAGTATTTCGGACAGGAGCCTCAGGTGCTGCGCAACTCCTCGCTTATCTACAGCGATGACATCGGCGGACAGGCTGCTGCCATGGGCTTCAAGGGCATGCTTACAGAAGGCGCAAAACATGTGCTGGGATGGAAGTCGCCGCACTATGTCTACAACTGTGCCATTGCACCCAACCTGAAACTGTTGCTCCGCGATGTCACACTCAGCGATGATATCTCATTGCGGTTCAACAACAGTGAGTGGGAAGGATATCCTCTCTTCGCTGATAACTATATCGAGCGGATAGCCAACTTCCCCGAAGAGGAACAGGTCATCAATATCTTCATGGAACTCTCAGCGCTTGGCATCGCACAACCGCTGTCGAGCAATATCCTTGAATTCTTCAAGGCGCTGCCGGCTTGTGCAAAAGAGAAAGCCATCACCTTCTCTACGCCTACCGAGATATGCATGAAGATGAAGAGCGTGGGCGCTCTCGACGTGCCCGATACTTTGTCGTGGGTTGACGAGGAGCGTGATGTGAGTTGCTGGCTGGGCAACCCGATGCAGCGTGAGGCGTTCAACAAACTCTATAGCATTGCCGACCGTCTGCGTATCGCTGACGACCCGCGTATCAACCAGGACTGGGATTACCTCCAGGCTTCCAATAACTTCCGCTTCATGACGACGAAGCCTTCGAACGTGGGACTCGACAGGGGTATCTACAGCACGCCATTCGACGCGTTCACCAACTACATGAATATCCTCGGCGATTTCATCAACAGGGTCAACTCTCTCTACCCAGAGTCTATCGACAATGATGAACTGGATGCATTGCTCACCACCATCAAGAACCAGGGTGACGAGATAGAGAAGAAAGACAAGGCCATCACACGTCTCCAGGCAAAAATCGACAAGATGCAGAAGGAGGAGGACAAGTTGAAGGCTCGTATCGAAAAGATGAACAGCGAGAAGGAAACCAAAAAGCCCGCTGCACGGACAACGAAGAAAAAGGCAGAATAACTATCTCTGACTATGATAATACTACAAGGCCCCTCACAGCGAGGGGCCTTGTAGTATGTTTGGGCAGGTGCTATATGCGACCGCCATAGAACCGGTTTGTTGTCGTGCTAAGTGCCATCGTCAACTGCTGAAGGTTCTTCTCCTTGGTGGCATCCATAATCAGGAATAAATCTATCAGCCACCAGAAATACAAACCTCCACAGGTAAGGAGTTTGCCAAAGCCCAAGCCAATGTCGCCGATGTAGAAGCGGTCGACACCGAAACCACCGAGAAAAATCGACAGTATCAGTACCAAAATGGGGTCTTTCGCTTGTGCCATCATCATCTGCAGGGTGGTAGGGTCAATACCGCTGTTCAGTATCTGGGATTTCAAGTTCAGCAGACTCATATAAGGATATTTGTCGGCTTGGGTCACCAGAATTTGATTAAGCATTTGTTCGTCCATATTTTCAATTTTTTAGTGGATATTGTAACTCTTCTTTCGCAACAATGGAATAATCAGACAATGTCTGATCTTGTTCTATATTTTCAGGATGTTCCTGACAACAAACCAAATGCAGTAGGTCGCCAGATAGAAATATATGGTATATTTGTGTTCCAATATGTTGCGGCAACGTTGCTGTAATTTTCCTGTCAGAAGGAGCCGCTCAATGATAAGCGCAGCCAGATAGGGCCCGGCGAAAAGCAGATAGGGGTTGAAGCGGAAAACCTCTGCAAAATGTCCCGTGAACAAGGCATGCGCGGCACGCTGACTGCCACACCCCGGACAGTAGAGCCCCGTTGCCAGCCAAATTGGGCATTTGGGCAACCATTGGCTCTTGCTGGGGTCAACGGTGATGAGGATAATGACACCCAGTAGAATCATGACCAGGATGACAATTCTCAACGTTAGATGGCTGTTCTTTTTCAAGTCGCGCATGACTTCGGCCTGTAGTCAGTTATCTTACCAGCATCTTCTTGTGGCCTACGATATATACGCCTTTGGGCAGCGACTGGAGGTCTTCGGCCTTGGCATCGCGGAGGATGAGAATGCCATCGAGCGAGTAGACATCGTTGCTGAAGGTAATAGGCACGCATTCTTCTATACCCGATGTCCCCGTATAGAGCATCAGATTGGCCACGATTTGTGCATCTTTGGTGATGAACGATGCTTGGGTCGTGGCGGCAACAGGCAATTGGATGTTGTGTGTCACGGACACACCGCCTTTGCGGGAGGGCAGCACGTAGTCGGTGGAGGAGAACACATTCTCGCCAAACTGCTCGATGTAGGCTGTGCTGGTATCGCTGTTGCTGTATCCGGTAAGTTCCACACGGGTGATGGTGATGCCGTCGGGGATGTTGATTTTATAGTTGGCATTGCGGGAGTATTTGATTCCCTTTATGCCACAACCGGAGCCCTCGGCATAGCCGTTGCCTACACTGATGCTGAAACCGTTGGTAAAGGTCCAGTCGCCATTCGATGTCTGCGGGGAGATTTCATAGGATTGCTCCTCACCAGAACTACCTTGCTCAATGGTGATGCCAGACTGTGTTCCTCCTTCGTATTGGGCTTCTGTGATAGAAGTCACAAGGGAGTTCAGATAGCGTTCAAGATTGGTGTAGCCGTCGCTGTCCGGCACCACGCCGTCACTGCTGTCGGAGGGGTTGAGGCCGTTGGCGATTTCCCATTCGTCGGGCATGCCGTCGCCATCAGTATCTGTAGGTGGTATGTCGCTGTTCAGGGCAGGCCATGCGCTCCAGTCATCACCGGCATCTTCGGGGCGGTTGTCTTCCTGGGAGTCGATGATGCCCTTGTGATTGCCCTTGCCGGTGTAGGATGCTGTGCCATTGCGGGTGTCGGAAACCATCAGGTCGTCGAAGGTGTCACGATGCAGCGAGGCTCCGGCGTAGGTGAGCACTTTCTCATAGGCTTGCTCAGCAGAGTGCGTGGTGGTGAGGATATAGTCGATGGGAGCCGACAGACGGATAGAGTCTTTCACTTCTTCGTTGTAGAGACCATCATTGTTGTCGGAGTTAATCTGATTGTAAATGCCATATTGCCAGTTGTCGTTGGTCACCACGTTGAACTTGGAATTCACGTTGCCCTCGACGAAGAACTTTCCCCAGATGTGAAGGGTGGGGGCGTAGTCGGGGTAGTTGGCGATGTAAGACTCTGTGCGGATGCCTGGACAGGCAATACGTTGCTGCTTGGTGGTGCTGATCTGGGCTGTTCCTGGACCAGGCTTGTAGTAGTTGTTGACGATGTTGACGTTCATCGCCTCGCCACCATAGCAGCCGTTGCCGCAATAGTTGTAGAACACGTTGTTGCGCATGTCCATACGCTCGTCGAGTTGGGTGGTGTAACGTGGACCAAGTCGTGGAACGCGGCTCTCATGGTGGGCAAGCAGGTTGTGGTGAAATGATGCTCCGCTGCCGCCCCAGTTGCCACCATAGCCATGGCTGCCCTTGGAATGACCTGCGTCCTGTAAACTCTGCGCCACAAGACACCACTGAACGGTGGTGTTCTTGTTGCCGTAGATGGATAGGCATTCATCGATGCTCCAACTTACCGAACAGTGGTCGACAATGATGTCTGACTGGTCGAAACCTCCGAAACCGTCCCAACCGTCGGCACCGTTCACCGTCACATTCTTATTGCCCAACCTGAAACGCATGTATCTTACAATCACGTTGTTGGCCCTAATCTGTACGGGGTAGTCGGCCACACAGATGCCGTCGCCGGGGGCGGTCTGACCGGCAATGGTCACATTGCCCTTGTTGATGTTGAGCGTAGAACTGAGGTGGATGGTGCCCGATACGTCGAACACAATGGTCTTTGCGCCATTTTGGCTGAGGGCCCAGCGCAAAGAACCGTCACCGCTGTCGTTGAGGTTGGTCACATGATAGACCTTTCCTCCACGGCCTCCCGTGACGTAGCGCCCGAATCCCTCGGCACCGGGGAAGGCTGGGGTCTTCTCCTGGCCTGTGGAGTGAAGGCATGCCAGAAGGCTTATTGCAATAAGGAGTATAAATTTGCTTGTTCTCATTTTTGTCTAATTGTAGGTTCAAGTAGTTGGACGGCGGGTCCCGTTCACTTTGCAAATATAGCAAAAAAAACGGAATAATTCACATCAATAGAGGATTTTGAAAAAAACAGGCATGCGGCCAATCCGCATGCCTGTTTTCAAGTATTCAGATGAGGGATTTATCTCCAGCGTTGGTCGCCGAGTCCCTTGAAGTCGACACCCTGCTGTGAGCCGATGATGTAGAACTCGCCTTTGGCGGGAGCACTCCACAGGTCGGTCTCACTCAGGCTCAGTTCACCGAGTCCTTCGATGGGATAAATCTTGGGCTCTTCGGTACCGAGGTCCAGATAGGTGAAGTTGGTCTTGTAACTGTCTTGCACCTCAAGGTTGTTGGGTGTTCCGGAGAGGAGCACGGAACCAGCCACACCGGCATGGTAGGTCTGCAGGTCGCTGCCTTCAGAGTTGTCTGTTGCCATCGTCGGTCCCACGAGAGTGTTCTTCATCGTGAGATTGACATTGCCAGAGCCAAGACGGAAGAGTGGGGTGTTGGCATTGGCGGTAGTCTCGATGGGTGCATAGCAGAACGTACAGCCGGTGATGGTGAAGTTGAGGGTGCCGGCGGTGGAACGAAGGTCGCACAGCATCACGATATTGGTGATGGTGCAGTTCTTCATTGTCACGTTGCGCCAGTCGGCAGCCTTGTTGGTGGTGGTGATGACACCCTGGTCGCCGATGCAGTTGATGAGACAGTCTTCCATGGTGATGTTGTGCACGGCGTCATTGTTGGTTTGTGCACGGCACACGGCACGATAACCGGTGAACGAGCAGTTCTTATAGGTAAGGCTCTCCATAGTGGCCTTGGTGCCGTTGACGTTGAACACCTGACGGCCGCCCCAGCCCTTCTCCTTGTTGGTATCCACAGGGTTGCTGCCGTTGTTCACCTTGTCGCTCACGAAGTCTATCTTCTCGAATACGACATCGTTGATTTCTGCTCCAGAAGTCATGGTGAAGCCACCGGATTGGATGAAGCGGGCATTGCCCTCAAGGGTGAGGCCGGTGACAAACTTGATCTTGTTGGCAGTGGCAGGTAGGGCGGTACCACCCGAAACCTTGTAGTCGAATCCTCCCTTCAGCACATAGGTGAGGTCCTGGCCGGCATACTCGGCAACATCGGCTGCCAACTGCTCGGTGGTGATGTAGGTCTTGCCCACGCTGTCGACAACGGCACGCAGGTCGATGACGGCACCCGAGAAGTTCTCGGCAGCAGCAGTGGTGAAGCGTTTCTTGCCCTTGTACATGTTGTCCTTGTAGGCTTCCACACGGTAAGTAGTGCGGGGCTGAAGGCCATCGACAATTGCGGCGCGAACGGCTTTCATGTCGCTGGTCACGGTTACCTCATTCACCAAGGAGTCGTTGCTGTCTTTGATCACCTTCAGAAGGTCGTAGTCGCCTTCCTCCGACCAGCGGATGCGGGCGGCATTGTCGATGATGTCGGTGGCTGTCACCGAACTGAGGTTGGTGGGATAGTCGATGGTGGTGATGGTTACCGAGTAGGGTTTTGAGGACAGACCGGTGTTGGTATTGGAAGAACTGATGTAGACATAGTATTCCTTGTCGTACTGCAGGCCGTTGAACTGGCAGGTGAGGTCACTGGTGGTGATTTCCTTCACGTCGCTGCCGTCGGTGGCTTCCATCTTCACCGTGTACTGGTTGGCAGAGGTGTAGTTGTCCCATTTTACGATGACATAGGGCACGAGGTTTTCGTCAAGGCCTTGCACAATATTGTCCGATTCGCTGATGATGGGCCGGAAGAGGGCATCGGCGGTGGTCAGGTCGTCGTCATCGCTACAACTGACAAATGAAACCATTCCTGTCGTGATTGCTGCGAGAAGCAATATCGATTTGATTATCTTTTTCATATTTCTCTCCAAATATTATTTATATTCACGTTCAATAGTTGCTACCTCGACATTCACGCCATCGCCCATGTTGGTGTCAAGGATGTGGTATCCATCGTTGTTGAGCACGGTGCTGGCAGAGATTGTCTCGGTGGTGATGGGGAGTACGTAGGGCACTACGCCGTTGCCTTTCAGGGCACCATTGGAGTAGCCACGGTAGAGACGTGTGAAGTAATCGCTGGCGGCATAGACATCCTTGCGGGTGATGCCTGTGGGCTCACCGCTGTTGACAGTGACAACCTTCGTGTTGGGGGCAGTTCCCAGGGTGTAGGTGATGGTGCCATCGCCATTGTCGGTCTTCACAGGAGTGGTGGTGCCGTAGTCGGTTCCACCATAGACATAGGTGCGGGTGCGCTTGATCATCTGAGAACCCCAGTTCACAGACTGCCAGCCGGCAGCCGTCATGGTGGCGTCGTCTTCCTCAATCCTGTACTTCTCGTTATACCACTTGATGTCGGTCTTGAGGTTGTTCTTTCCTACCTTCACATACCAGAGTTTCGGAGCCCAGTTGGTGTAGTTGACGGCCTCAGGATACTGCTGAAGCACGGCCTCGTCCATCATCAGGTCTTCGTTGGTGGCAATACCCCAGCAAAGGGCGGTGCGCATAGCCTGCTCAATCTTTGTAGCATACAGGTTCCAGCGGATGAGGTCGAATTTGCGGAGTGCCTCACTGCCAAACTCCCAAGCACGCTCGTCGACGATGGCATTGAAGAATTCTTCTTTGGTGTTCAGACGAGCGACGTATTCGGTGACATCGGCACCATAAGTGGGACTGTTGGCGAAAGCACGGGCGCGAACCTTGGTCAGGCATTCCTTGGCAAGGGCGGTGGGACCGTTGAGTTCGTTCTCAGCCTCGGCCAGCATGAGCAATACATCGGAGTAGCGCATGAGCGGGAAGTTGATGCCGGTACCTTTCGAAGAACCGCTACCCAAATCCTTGGCGGCAAGGGCACGGTCCCATTTGCCGGCATACAAACCTGTGGCGGCAGATGCCTTCACGGTGTCGTTCTCATGGCTGTACTTGGCACAGCACACGTCGCGGCGGCTGTCGTTGTCGGCAAACGACATGTAATAGGTCGGCGTGACGGCCACCTGGGCGGTGGTGGTACCCTTGGCGCAGGAACCGGTGTTGGCTACACCGAAACTCCAACCGATATCGCCACCGTAGTTCTGTACGAATGCCACCTCGTAGAGCACCTCGGCGTTGTTCTCAATGGTGTAGTTCATCTCGTTGACGAAGGCTTGCTCGAAGTTGGGATACAACTCGCGGGGCTTCAGTTGGATGAGTTTCTGGCAATAGTCCTTGGCCATCTGATAGTAGTCGGCACGGCTGTGAGCGGTCTTCTCGGCTCCGCTAACGTCTTTGTAAGTGACACTCAGCGAGTCGGCATTCACGTCAAGATATTCATCGGCGCACTTCATCGTGCCGTCCTTGGTCATGCCGTAGCCGGCACGGAAGAGGGCGATACGGGCAATCAGGCCAATGGCGAAGTCGCGGTTCATACGCTCGATACCGCCGGTGTTGACATCACTCCACTTCATGCTGGGCTCGATGTCGACAAGTTGCTGCAGGCAGCGGCTGTAGACCACGTTCTTGTCGGTACGGGGCTTGTCAATCTCGTCGCCCCACTTGGCGGCCACATCGTAGTAGGGCACATCGCCGAAGAGGTTGCACATCAGGTAATAACGGAATGCTTTCAGACAGGTGGCCTCACCCTTGATCTGCTGCATCTCGTCTTGAGTACCTATGCTGCTCTTGTCGATACCTGCACGCACCTGGTTGGCACGCTCGATAGCCTGCAGGTTGTTGTCCCACACTTTCTTCACATCGCTCCATCCCACGTTGCCAGCGCCCTGCAAGGGCCAGATGGCGTTGCGGTGGTTGGTAGCCGTGGTGGCACTGACACCCATGGCCTCGACGTCGGTGTTCTGCATCCACACACCACACATACGCGAGGTGTAGGGGTCTTCGCCGAACAGTACATATACACCGTTGATGGCATTGGTGGCAAACTCAGAAGAGTTGTAAACCATCGTCTGGTCCATCTGAGAGGGGGAGTCAACGTTCAGCGTGTCATTGCAGGAAGTGAGGGCAAAAGCCCCTACTGCCGCAATTGCTAAATATTTGCTATATGGTTTCATATTTCGATTCTTATTCAGGTTTTGTTTCTTCATGTTCCGGAAATTACAGGGTGACGTTCACACCGAAGGTGAAAGCACGGCTCTTGGGGTACGACGAGAAGTCGATACCAGGAGTAAGACCGGAGTAACTGGAGTTGCGGACGTAGGAACTGACCTCGGGGTCGAAGCCGGGATAACTGGAAATCACAAACAGGTTGGTGCCTGTCACATAGAAGCGGGCGCGCTGGATACCCACCTTGGTGGTGAGTTTGTGGGGAAGGGTGTAGCCGATGGTCACACTCTGCAGACGCAGGAACGAGGCATCGTCCATGGCCCAGTCGGTGGGCACCACTACAGCGTCGCCGGTGGAGAAGGGACTCCACATCTTCTTCGCTGCCTGTCCGTTGCCGCCTTCATTCCAATAGGCAAGGTCGGCCAGTTCGGTGAGCAGCACACCTGTTTCAGGATTGATATATGAGTAGGCGTTGCTCTGGCTCATCTCCTCGCGCATGTTGGGCCATGTACCGGCACGGTAGCGTGAGGTGGTCTGAATCTTGTTGGCATTGTAGATTTCATTGCCAACCTTGTAGGTGAAGTTGAGGTTGAAGTCGAAGTCGTAGACAGTACCTGAGAATCCAAAACCTCCGGCGAAGTCGGCATTCGTGTCGCCAATAACAGTGATATCCTTGGCGTCAACAACGCCGTCACCGTCGCGGTCCTTGAGTTTCATCGTACCGGGACGGATGCCGATGGCACCGCCAAGGAGCGAAGTGGTGGGAACACCGGATTTCAGTGTATAGGCACCGGTGGTGGGGTCGTAACTCTCAAAGTCGTTGGTGGTGTAGTAACCATCACTCTCCCAACCGTAGACCAGACCGATGGGGTCGCCGATGCGGACGATGTAGTCCTGCTGGTTCTTGTTGTCGGTGCTTGCCCATCCTGAGGCAAATGTCATCTCCTGGAGACCATTGGCAAGAGCCTTCACGTTCGACTTGTCGAAGCCGATGTTGAAGTTGGCCTGCAGGGTGAAGTTCTTCTTCTCGATGATGGAGGCGTTGAGGGTTAATTCAATACCCTTGTTGCTCGTTGATGCCGAGTTCTCCCAAACGGTGGTGTAACCGGGAGCGGCGATGTTGTGGTTGATGAGCAAGTCGTCGGTGTTGTTCCAGTACACATCGATGTTACCATTGAGTCGCTCGTGGAAGAAACCGAAGTCGAGACCGATATTACGGGTGGTGCGCTTCTCCCAGGTAAGCATCGGGTTGGCCAGCACGGTGGTCACGGCCAGGTGGGAGTTGGCGTTCTCGCCTACACCATAACGCTTCGAACCGCTGTTGGTGCTGTAGAGTTGGCTGAACATGTAACTGGGGAGTTTGTCGTTACCTACCTTACCGTATGACACACGGAGTTTCAAGTTCGACAACCATTTCTTGGCTCCCTCCATCCAAGGCTCCTCAATGATACGCCATGATGCGGCGGCTGCGGGGAAGAAACCCCACTGGTGACCGTCGGCGAACTGCGAACTGCCGTCCTCACGCAGGGTGACGGTGAGCAGGTAGCGGTCGAGAAGGGTGTAGTTGATACGTCCGAAGAAGGAAACCTTGTTCTGGTCGGCTGCCACATTGCCGGTCATGGCCTGCATGGTGCCCAGACCAAAGTTGGCAAACACTTCCTCGGCGGTAAAGGCCTTGCTGAAGTTGTTGGCATCCATCTTGTTGTAGTTGGAGCGGCTGGAGCGATACTCCTGACCTGCCATCACGTTGAGATGGTGTATCTTGTTGATTTTCGTGTCGTAGTTGAGGGTGAAACTCTCACGGATGGAGTTGGTGTTGGTCTTCTGCCAGTCGGCCAGAGGCATACCGCCTACATAAGAGGCCTGGGTGGTGGTGGAACCATACCAGTTTTTCACCTCGTTGAAACCATAGGTATAACCGCCTTCCAAGTGTGCTTTCAGACCTTTCAACGGAGTAGTCCAGTCGAGAGAGGCATTGAACACGAAACCGCGGTTGTTGCGGCGGCGCCAGTACTGCTCCGACTGCTCTGCCAGCGACATGTTGGCACGCTGCCACTCCACGATTTCATCGTCTGACATGGTGGAGAAGTCGGGGGAAATCATGCCCGACAGACCTTTGGTGGCAACACCATAGAGAGCCTGCTCAGTACGCACCTTGTAGGTGCCACCCTGAGTACCCTGACCGTTGGCGGTCTGGTCGTTCACACGGGCGGTAAGAGAGAATTTCAGTTTGCTGTTGATGTCATGGTTCAACTTGAACAGGAATGCATAGCGTGAGAAGTCGTTGTTGGGCATCAGACCGGCATTGAAGTCATAGGTTCCCGAGAGTGAGAACTTGGTCTTTTCGGTACCACCATTGAGGCTCACATTATGACTCTGTGAGAGCACGTTGGCTCCGAAGAGGTCTTCCTGCCAGTCGATGGCCTCGACACTCTTGTAGAGGTAGAGGTCGTCGAAGACGCCAAACTGCTTGTAGAAGGAGTTGAGTGTGCTCTCACCACGCAGTGCGGCATATTCATAGTTCGACATCACATACTGGTAGGCGTTGAGGACGTCCATGCGCTTCGACACGGTCTTGGTCTGCAGATAACCATTGTAACTGACCACGGTCTTGCCGCCCTTGGCGTTCTTCGTGGTAATCAGGATTACACCGTTGGCACCTTCCGAACCATAGATGGCGGTTGAGGAAGCGTCCTTCAGCACGGTGATATCCTCGATGTCGTTGGGGGAAAGGTCGCTGAGCGAACCACCCTGGAAACCGTCGATAACAATCAGCGGGGTGTTGTCACCAGTGATGGAGCCACCACCACGCACGCGGATGAGTACTTCGGCATCGGGCGAACCGTCGGTGGTTGTCACCTGCACACCCGACAACTTACCGGTAAGGGCTTCCGAGATGCTCGGGGTAGGGATGGCTGCCAACTTGTCGCCACCCACGGTGGCTACCGAACCGGTGAGGTCCTTCTTGCGTACCGAACCATAACCGATGACCACCAACTCGTTGAGGCTGGCTGCCTCGTCTTCGAGCACGATGTTGAAAGTGGTCTTGCCGTCAAGTTGCACGGTTTGGGTTTTCATGCCGATGTACGATATCGTAATCGACTTGCCTTTCACGTTCTCTAAGGTAAAGTTTCCGTCGAAGTCGGTCACCACACCATTCTGTGTGCCTGTCTCCATGACAGTAGCACCGATGATGGTTTCACCGCTCGAATCGGTTACCGTTCCCTTGATAGTCTGCGCTGAGATGTTGCCCGCAATCATTGCGAGAGCCAACAATAGCGCCAATCTAAAGAATTTTAATTTACCAAACATAGATTTTATTTTAGGTTTAAAAAAATACGGTAGATAGTAGTTTGTTGATTAGTTGTGTTTGTCTATCTTATGTTTTGCAAAGATAGATAAAATAATCTTAAAATCACAATTTTTGATGCAGATTGTTGCATTTTAACTAAAAAAAAGCAGGTCCCACATGGAAACCTGCCCTTTTTCACCTATTTTGGTGGGGTCTTTTCTTTCGATATCAGAAAATGGAAGTGCCTGACCTGGCTTCGTCATCACTTCCCTGACCGCCGACACCTTGCTCGTAACCGCCGCTCACGGCTGTGATCTGCATGATGTCTTTTGTGTACAACACGTTCACCTTCATTGCGGGTGCGATATAATTCTTTTTCATACGGTTTCTTTTGTGTCGGCGAGTCAGCGTTGTTGACTCGCCGACGGGTTAAACGATATGGTTTGTTGATGTTTGTTTACTTGACCAAGACTTTCTTGCCATTGATGATGTAGATGCCTCGTTGGGCGCGGTCTACCTTCTGACCGTTGAGATTGTAGATGTCGCCGGTCATCTCTTCGAGCATCTGTACAGCCTCGATGCCATCGACTACAGTGTCGTCGATGATGAAGGCCACGCTGGCTTCACTGTCGCCCACTTTCTTCATGTAGGCACGGTAGGCGCGGATTTTGTTGCCACCGTTGGCTTTCACAAACTCCTCTACACCTGCAATCAGGTCTCCTTCTACGATGGGCGACTTCCCTGCCTCGTAGGCGGTATAGGTGCCTACGAAACTGTATTCATTGTCGCTCACGGTCAGGTCGTTGGCTTCTACCACAGTCTTGTTCTTGAATGGCTCGAGGGTCTTGTCGCCATCCACGAAGACGGCATAGGGGGTGTTGGCTTCAAGGGTTTCCACCGACTGGAACTTCAGGTATACGGTGCCTTCTCTCACTTCCGAACCAGTGTACTGCAGCACTTTCTCTGCCTGCAACTCCTCTTTGGTAGTGGCGAAGGGCAGCACTATGGTGTTGAGTCCATCGAGCAATACGCGGTCGGTACCGATTTCCTCGTATTCACCGGCAGCAGGGGCTTCGGTGTCGTAGTCGTTGACAGACACTCCGGTCACCTCTGCAGTAGCGGCTTTGCCGAATCCACCCATGCTGTTGGCAGCACGCACGGTGAGCACGTCACCGGCCTCTGCTTCGATGGCAAACGAGGTCTCGCTCTCTACCAGTCCGGCAAACACGCCATTCTTGAAGATGGCATAGGCGATGGCACCTTCCTGGGCTTTCCATGTCAGTTCACCATTGGCATAACTGGCCTCGGGGGCTTCCACCTGAACAGTGAGTGATGCGGGATCCCAGGCGTTCTGGTTCTCCTTGAACATCTTGTCGTAGGTGTATGCTTCGGCTTGTGCGGCTGTGAGGATGGTCTCGAAAGCACCGCCATACGAGTTGATGATGTTGGAGGCGGGAGTGATGTTGTTGCCGGCCTCGTCCATGGTGCCATATTCGCCGAAGACCTTCGGGTCGCGGTTGTTCATTCCTTTCTGGATCCAACGGCTGTCGATAAGGGTTTTGGCGGCATTGTTGTCGAGCGTGGTATTCAGGTAAACCACGATGGGATAGTTCTGCCAGGTGCGGCCGAAATTCCATTCGCCCTTACCGTTGGCAAGGTCTACCACCTTACAGTTGTCGAACACATATCCGAAGTCGCTGGTGGTGGTGGCAGCAGTGATGGTACGTGCACCGGAGCCGTTCGGGTTGCGTGGCTCAAGCGAGAGGGTGGTGTTGACGAAGCGCACGTCGCCACCGCCGCAGAGGAAGTCGACAGTGCCGTGCACGTCGCAGTCCTCCCAATACGACTGCTTGGTGTTCTGGCTGTAATAGGTGTCTTGGTAGGAGAGCATGGCAACGTTTTTCAGTATCACGCGGTCGCCCTTGTCTTGCAGACATACGGCACGTCCTCCCACTTGTCCTCCTGCTTGTGCGCCGTAGTAGTCGAGGGCGTTCTGCAGGGTGAGGTCTTGCATGTAGAGGTTTTGTCCGGAGTTGAGCAGCGTAGCGGTAGTACCGATACCTTCAATCGATTTGTCGGGGGCATTCTTGATGATGGTGCCTTCTCTCGACTGTCCGATGATGGAGATGTTGTGGCCGCTGATGGCGGTGAGCACGGTCTCTCCCAGGTCATAGGTACCGTCGGGCAGGAAGATGTAGGAGCGCTCAGCATCCTTGTTGCCGTTGGTGCCGTTCACGACATCGATGACATCGATGAGACTGCTGGCGTTGCCTGGCTTCACGAAGTACCAGTTTCCGGCAAGGTCGTAGTTGGTTTCACTGGTGTTCACGATGCGGATGTTGTGGATATAGACGGCGCCTCCTGCCTCAATGTCGATGTAGAGTTTGCCTTCCTGACCTTCGTAGTTGAAGGATTCAATCTGTCCGTCGGCCTCACCTTTTCCGGCGATGCGTCCCACTTCTTCTCCGGCAGCGTTCTTGAACACGAGTTGTGCGTCACCGGCTGAATAGAGACAGTTGGTCACGGAAATGACGGCCTTTGGCCCAACGAGCAACTCGATGCGGTCGCCGTTCTTGAATGCCCATCCGTGCTGGTTGTCGTGCCAGTATCCGCTTCCCACGGAGACAAATGCCTCATGGTCTTCGGGATAGAAGTACTTGTCGGCAAGGTCGAAGTTGTATTTCTTGTATGTGCTTGGACCTTCTATCTCAGTGGCCACAGCATAGATGTTGAGGTCGCTGGTCACAATCTCGTCGGTGGTGTATTTCCTGGTTCCGGATTTCTTCACAAACCATCCGCGCACCTTGTAGCCTTCTTCGGCGATGGCAGTGGTGTAGTCAACGGCGAACTCACCGATGGGGGCGTCTTTCTCCACTGCCTGAGTGCCCATCGTCGTACCGTCGGTGTTGATATAGGTCAGGGTGAAGTCGGGCTTCTGCACGAAGTTGGCCACGTAGTTGATGGTGATACCGGCGAGCGACACGGGAATGGTGACAGCGCATTGTGTGGCATCACCGGCATAGGTAATCTCACCAATCTCGCCGCTGGCAGCGGTGACGTTGCTCACAGGATTGGAGGCAGAAATCATGTCTTCCTTCTTCGACAGTTCGATAGTGGCTACATACTGGTCGCCGTCGGCCTCGAAGATCTTGTCGGCCTCATAGTTCACGCCATTGGCTGTGAAGGAGGCGAGTATAGGCACCGATACCTCCTCACCATTGAGTAAGCCCTCAATCACGATATCAGCAAAACCTACTTGCTTGCCGCTTTGCAGGTGGTAGAGGTTGACGAGCAGGGCCACGGGACCTTCGGCAGGCGTGCTGCCTGTGACTTCATAACTCAGGTCGCTGAATTTCTGGCCTTCTTCCGAAGCAATGGCGGGGTTGGTGCCGTTGTTGCGGTTGGGCTTCACCTCTGTGGCCAATGTCACCTTGGTGCCGTCGGGGTTCTCCCATGCGATGTCGAGCAAGCCATTGTCGGTGCCGAAACGGGTGGTCTTCAGCGATACTTTGGTCGGGGTGAATGTCAACCCGTATTTGGGCTGGATGATGAAGCGGATGGCATTCGTCTCGTCGGGATTGTTGTTCTGGGAGTAGGGCTCGATACGGGTCTGGTCGAAACCGGCACCATTGTTTACATCCTTGATGAACAACCCTTCACCCACGGTCACCTTGCTGCTGAGGAAATAGTTGCCGGCATCACCAAACTCAGCCGTCTGTCCTTCGGTACCCAAATTGAAAGGGAAGGTGGCTGTGGCAGCAACGTCTTTGAGCGAAACGGGTGCCTTTGAGGGTTTCTGCACCACGCTAACCTTATATATATAGTTGTTGCCAGCGGTGGCGGTCACCTCTACGTAGCCCTGGCTCACCTCTGCCGAGGTAGCGGTATGTGCCACGGTGGTTTCGCTGCCGTTTTCTTCACCTCCTACAGCGAAATGGCAGTAATTGGGGAAACCCACCACGGTCACCACGTCTTCCTTGGAGATGACGGGCACTTGGAGGATGGTTCCGGGATTCATCTGCGCGTTGTCGCGGTTCACGCAATAGAGTTTTCCGCTGGTGGCATCCACATGCATGAAGATGCCTGCCACATCGGATTCCACGTCGGCTTCCACGCCTTGGTAGTTGGTATTGGCCTGAATGCCTGCAGGGATATTGTTCTGGAAGTCCCAGTTGGCGGTCACGTCTGCGGCGAGTGCTTTCTCATTGTTAAGCACCACGCTCACACTGTAGATGTAGTTGTTGCCTTCGGTGGCAGTCACTTCCACAAAACCCTGGCTCACCTCTGCGGCGGTGGCGGTATGTGCCACGGTGGTTTCGCTGCCGTTTTCTTCACCTCCTACAGCGAAGTGGCAGTAGTTGGGAAAACCTACCACGGTCACCACGTCTTTCGTGTCGGTCACGGGCACTTTCAATATGGTTCCGGGGTTCATCTGCGCGTTGTCGCGGTTCACGCAGTAGAGTTTTCCGCTGGTGGCATCCACGTGCATGAAGATGCCGGCCACGTCGGCTTCTACGTCGGCTTCCACGCCTTGGTAGTTGGTGTTGGCCTGAATGCCTGAGGGGATGTCGTTTTTGAAATCCCATTTGGCTGTGGTGGCTGCATTAGCCCACAAAGCCGTCAGTAGCATCAGGCATAGCATACCAATTCCTTGAATTTGTTTTTTCATAAGCCTTTGCTTTGATAGTTAGTAATTTGTTTTTAAATATTTATTGTATTAGGTTAAATATTTGCTTGAATAGAAGTGGTAGGTATACACTTTTCTATTCGACAAAAATAAACAAAAACTCTGATACTTCCAATTTTTTTGCTGGAATTTTCAAAGGAAGGTGGGTATAAAGTCTTTAGAATCTTTAGGGTCTTTAGGGTCTTTAGGGTCTTTAAGGTATTGGGACTCAATGGCATTTAAGGTCTTTGACGAAGAATCCGCTCCCACCACGGGAGCGGATTCTTTATGAGAGTGGCGTGTTATTTCCTGATGGTTTTCTTTCCGTTTTTGATGGCCACACCCTTGTAGTTGTTGCCCACACGCTGTCCGGCGATGTTGTAGGCAGGGGCGTTGATATCGTCGTCGATGGTCAGGTTCTCTACACCTTGGGTAGATGAAACCAGGATGGGATATACCTCGTAGACATCGTCGTAGATGATGAGTATGCCCTTCACGTCATAGTTGTTGTTGGCATAGTCGTCGGGCGACACTTGCTGTTCCATCAACTTCCACTTGTCGAAGATTTGGATGCTGTAGTTGTTGTCGTCATAGGCATAAGTCTTGCCTTCATCCACTTCCAGTTTCACGTTGCTGAGTTGTATCAAGTCGTTGAGGTAAGTGCTGCCGAAGGCTTGTGAGATGGTGATATGCCTGGGCTGCGCCTCACTTCCTGCGCTGAAGTTGATGTCGTCGGCATTGGTCTTGTCGGTCTTTGCCAGTTCGGGCAGATTCTTGTAGAAACTCAACTTTCCGGTGATGGTGCCGTTGAGCATCTGGTTGGTTTCAAATGCTATGCCCGTGTTATAGAAGTCGATGGCACCGCTGGCATCACGCACGTACACGTCTCTGCCGTTGGCATACAGCACCTGTGCGTTGCTCAGTGTCAATATGGCCTCGGTGTCAGCATTCAGCGCCTTGAAGGCAGCGATGTCGGCAGCCGTGGGCAGTCCTGGGGTGTCGCCGGCAGGCACGAGCGACTTGGTGATGTAGATTTCATATTTTCCACGGTATGGCACCAGAATACCTTCGGCATCATAGGTTCCTGTTTCGATGAATTCGCCCATACCCACTTGGAAACGGTCGTAGAGTTGGATGCTGTCGTTGCCGATGTAAGCATAGATGTTGGTGTACTGGCCTTCCTCCTTGGCTACCACGTTCACACCCTTAATCTTAATCAGGTCGCAGTAGTAGGTTTCCGACTTGGCCTCTGCGATGGTTACCACTCTGGCTACAGTAGAGCCTGCCGATGAAGAGTAGCCGCTGTTGTTGGTGTTGTCGGTCTTAACGAGTTCGGGAATATCGTTATATTTTGTCGACTTACCGATAATCTTGCCGTTCATCACCTGTCCTGTAGCGAATTCGACGCCGGTCTTGTAGAAGTCGATGGCACCCGAGCCGTCGCGTACATATACGTCGTTGGTTCCCACGAAGAGCACCTGCGCGTTGTTCAGTGTGAGAATGGCTTCAGTGCCGTCGGCCAGTGCCTTGAAGGCGGCGATGCTGGCTGCTGTGGGCAGATCGGGGGTACTTCCTCCAGTGGCGAGCGGCTTGATGTTGCAGATTTCATACTTGCCGTTATATGGCAGCAAGATGCCTTCCACGTCGTAGGTGTCGGTGGCGTTCCACTCACCCATGCCAACCTTGAACTTGTCGTATACTTGAATACTGTCGTTGCCGATGTATGCATACACGTTGGTATAGTTGCCTTCCTGCTTCTCCACCAGTCGCACGCCTTGAATCTTCAGCAGATCGCAGTAGTAAGCAGGCGACTTGGCCTCTGCTATAGTCACCGTCTTCGGTGTGGCAGTGCCTGCCGTGGCAGTGTAGCCACTGTTGTTGGTGTGGTCGGTCTTTGCCAACTCTGGTGTGTCGAAATAGCGGGTTGACTTGCCGGTGACCTTTCCGTTGAGTACCTGTCCTGGCTCGAAGGTCAGATTAGTCCTGTAGAAGTCGATGGCTGCAGATGCGTCGCGCACGTAGACATCGTTGGTTCCCACGAAGAGCACCTGTGCGTTGTTGAGTGTCAGTGTGGCCTCAGTGCCGTCCTCCATGTTGTTGAAGGCAGCGATGTCGGCAGCCACTGGGAAGTCGCCAACCTCTTCCTTTACGAAAGTCTTCGACACCACCTGGCTCAGGTTGCCGCTCAAGTCTTCCTCCACGGCTTTCACGGTAGTGGTGGCAGTGAGGGTGAAGGGTGCGCTGTAAGTAATGGAAGTGCTGCTCGCCCCCGGAGTGCTACCGTCGGTAGTATAATACACGGCAAAGTCGTTGTTGGAAGGCGTAATGGTCACCGTGGTCTGGTCGGTGAACGGTGTGTTGCCGCTGATGGTGGGCACCGGACTTCCTGCGCCAACGGTGGCTTCCACGGCCTGTATTCTCCAGTGGCCGCTTCCTGCCGGACGGGTGAAGGTTACCGATGGGGCACTTCCTGTCCACACGCCAGTGGCCGGGTCGTAAGTACCGGTATCCACCACATCGGCTGCATCAGGTCTGTAATTGTCGCCGTCGGCGAAGGTCACCTTGATTTGTGTGAGGTCGCCCGATTTGGCAGCCACAATCATCTGTCCGTTGCCATACAGGCGTATGCCCGCTCCGGTGTTGTAGTATTTCCCGTCGTTGGTTCCTCCCACGAAAGTCACGGTGAAGTCACCCCCGTCGAACGGGTCGGAATACTGCACGCCGTTTTCAAGGCCTAATTCGGCGAATGTGATGGTGCCGGCCCATGCCGGCCCCAGCATTGCAGTGAGCAATGCCAACATGAAAAAACGTAGATTTTTTCTCATAATCATTAAGTTTAAGTTAAGGTTATTTGTATGAAATTCTCAATGCTTGTTGTTGTCTAGCAGGATAAATGTTGTTGTCTTGATTCTGATTGCAAACTTAATTATTTTTTTTGTAATCCGCAATAGATAGGGAGGATTTATTTTGCTGGAAGGATGGGGGGCTCTAGATATTCTAGATGCTCTAGATATTCTAGATATTCTAGATATTCTAGATATTCTAGAAAAATCCTTATATACCAATGCCGCCGGGCTTGTGGCCTGGCGGCATGGTGTGGTGGGAGGGGTGCTTCAATGCTGTAGTATCAAGTTGATGATGTCCGTGACGTCGGTTATGTTGATGAGCCCGTCGTCGTTGAAGTCGGCATTGCTCACGTTGAACTTTCCTATTTCATTTTGCAGGATATAGTTGATGATGGCAGTGATGTCACTGATGTTGATGAGGCCGTCTTCGTTGGCATCACCTTTTAGTCCGGCATTCCCGTAGATGCCATCGATAGTTATCACCCAAACCACCTGTTTCCCGCCTGGGGTGATGGTGAGCGCACCTTCCACGGGCGTGTCGAACTGGAGTTGGTGGGTAGCCATCGTGTAGTTGCCCGATGCATCTTTTTGGGGATAGACGTAAGCCGTCTCACTATATGAAGTGCCGTTGCACTCCTTGATGTAGGCATCGGTTTCAGCATAGTTGTCGTAGCCTGTCATGGTGATGGCCTTAGCCTTGAATCCCTCGGGCAGATGGATGGTATACTGCACGTTGGCAGAGTATTTGATGCCGTTTTCCTTTCCTACACTGTAAGCCTTGTCGTTTTCGTTTGTTACGCTGATGTCGTTGTTGAAGAGCCATTTCGTGGTGGTCTCGCTGTTGAGGTAGGTCGATTGCGAGATGACATACGTAGCCTCCTCGTAGGGCGGCTCTTCCTGTGGCTCCTCACCATAGTAAGGCACTCCTTCCACAAAAGCCACTTCGGGGAAATACTCATCCACGCTGCTCTCTGCGTCGGCATTCTGCAGTTTCACCATATTCTCCACCAGCGCGTTGCAATACACCTCGATGTTGGTGTACCACCCTTTGGCATCGAGGGTGAAGAGCACGGCATCAGTGGCATCGTTGGGATTGAGTCCGTTGGCTGTCTCCCAGATGTCGGGCATTCCGTCTTCGTCGCTGTCTTTCAGTCGGGTGTTGCTCTTCAGTTCGGGATATCCCCCTACGTCGGCAGGGCTGTCGATGATGCCGTTGATACCGGTTTTGCTACCGGTGTAGGCATACACCCCGCTTCTTGCCTCTTCAGCATATCGTGTGTCGAGCGCATCACGCTGATAAGCCGCACCGCAGTATTTCAGCACTTTCTCCCATGCCTGGTGAGCCGAGTGAGTGGTCACTGTGCCTGTTTCAAACATTGTCTCGCTCTTGATGGCCTCTTTTGTCATGTCTGGGTTGTTGCGGTTGTCTACATCGATGCCGTTCCAGTCCCAGAAGTCACCCTTACCATCCATGTAGTTGCCGTTGACATAGAAATATCCATACACCCCTTTGGGCTGACTGTTCTCCCCGTTGTCGGCACTAGGCTGGAAGATACGGTATTTGATGGATTTCTTCGTTGCGGGCCCCGACTTGTAGTAGTTGTTGACGAAGTTGTAATTCCCGCCCTCTCCGGAGTATCCGCTGTTGGTCTGTCCCCAGTTGTTGACCACGCAGTTGCGCATGTCCACGATTTCGTGTTCCGGGTCGTTGCAATACCTGCTTCCGCACATTCTCGGGTTGCGCGAGTCGTGGCAAGTGAGCATATTGTGGTGGAACGAGGCATTGTGTCCTCCCCATATACCAGCATATCCATGGTTGTTCTTGCTGTGCAGTGATTTCTTCATGCTCTCTGCCAGCAGGCACCACTGCATGGTGAAGTTGTCGTTCTCATAGAATGAGGCACACTCGTCGACGCACCAACTCATCGAGCAGTGGTCGAGAATGATGTTCTGCAGGTATCTTCCCCAGATGGCATCGCGCCCGTCGGCATTGGTCGCCGACCCTTCATCGCCCGGTCTGAACCGCATGAAGCGCAGGATAACGTTGCTGGCGTTCACCACTGTCTCGTAGTTTTTCAGGCAGATGCCGTCGCCCGGAGCCGTCTGGCCCTCCACAGTCACGTCGCCATAGTTGATTTTCAGTGCCGATTTCAGTTCTATCGTTCCCGACACATCGAAGACGATGATTCTTGCCCCCGAGGTTTTCTCCAGTGCTTGCCTGAGCGAACCAGACCCGCTGTCGTTGAGGTTGGTCACGTGCAGCACCTTTCCCCCGCGCCCGCCGGTAGTGGTATACCGTGCGAAGCCCTCTGCCCCAGGGAATGCCGGAGCCTGAGCCAACGCCGAGGTGGCAGCATTCAGTAAAATGGCCATTAGGGCAGCGATGGTTATCCTTGTTGCCTTTCTATTGTTTGTCCTGTTTTTCATCTTGTTTTTTCATTTTCATGGCCTTTCCCGTTGTCAAGGCATGTGCGGTTACTCCGCATTCATTGCCTCCATCTCCAGTGATGCCCAGATGAAAGGACCTACGCCTTTGGCATCGTTGTCGCGAATGGGTTCGCTCATGTAGTAGTCGAACGACCCGTCGCGCTTGAAGTTGGGTTTTGTCACATATGGTCCTGGAGCCGGTCCGAGACCACTCACGGAGCAGCAGTCGGTGAGCGAGATGGTCTTGTCGGGATTCACCCGTATAAACTTTTTCAGTATGCCTTTATACGCCTTTACCCCTGCGTCCTTGTAACTCTCGTCGAGGTATCCGAGCCGCCACCCTTTGAGGAGCACGTAGGCAAACATCGACGAGCACGTCGACTCCAGGTAGTTTCTCGGGTCATTCACGTCGAGCACGTCATACCACACCCCGCTCTCCTTGTCCTGGTATTTCACTACCGAGCGCATGGCTTTCTGCAGCAGTTGCACCACCTCACCCCGACGTTCGTAGTCTTCCGGCAGTGCGTCGAGCACCTCTATCATCGCCATCACATACCATCCCAAAGCCCTTCCCCAGGTGTGTTTCGATAGCCCGGTGTCCTTGTCGGCCCAAAATGCCGTGTGCGTCTCGTCCCAGGCATGTTTCCAAAGTTGAGTCGTGGCATCGTATGTACGAAGGTCGGTCTTGGTGATTTGGTCTACCGCATCGTCATAGTATTTCTTGGCCTTCTTCCCTTTCAGTTTGGGCGCAGCCAAAGTGTAGTAGGGCAGTCCCATAAAGATGCCGTCGAGCCACACCTGGTTGGCGTAGATAGCCTTGTGCCACCATACCCCCTCTTGCGTTCTGGGTTGGTTTTCCAGTTGTTTGAAGATGGTTTTCAGTGCTTTCAGGTCTTTCTCCTGCGGTTCCAGACCGTACATTCTCAGAATGAACCGTGCCGTACGCACGTTGTCGAGATTGAAGTCCTCGTAGTTGTAACCTGTCACGTTGCCGTCGTTGTCGATCATCTTTGCCGAATACTGTCTCAGGTATTCCATGATGCGCTCGTCCTTGTATCTCAGGTATGTATCGAGCATTCCCTCCATCTCTATGCCCATCACGTAACTCCATTTGGGCTTGGTGGAGAAGTCGAGCATGTAGGGCTGTGGCACGCGGGCCATCTCCGAGTAAGTCAGCCATTCGCTATAGTTCTTATACGGGGTTTCGGTGAGCAGCAGCGACCCGTTCACCATCACGTTGTCCAGTTCCAGTCCATGACTCAGTCCGGTACGCTCCAGTCCCTTGTCCTTCACCCCGTCAAACCGACAGTCTTTCACGTGTATGTCATAGATGTTGTCGGCGTCCTCCAGTCCGTTGAGCAATATGCCATATTTGCTCTTCTTGCTGTTCACCTGTTCCATGTACACATTGCGCACGGTGGGGTTGAATCCCCTGCAACACACCTCTTTGGGCTCGTAGTTCAAGTTGATGCGCATCACTGCCTCGCGGCATTCACCCACCTCCACTTTTCTCATATAGATATTCTCTATCACGCCACCTCGGCAGGAGTTTGTCTTGATACGTAGCACACGGTCGAGGTTGGGCGAGTCCATCTTGCAGTTTTCCACGAACACGTTTCTGCATCCTCCCGAGATTTCCGAGCCTATCACCACGCCCCCGTGCCCGTCCTGCATCTCGCAGTTGCGCACGATGATGTTCTGGCTGGGAATGTTCCATTTTCTCCCGTCCATATTTCTTCCGCTCTTGATGGCGATGCAGTCGTCGCCGGTATGGAAGATACAGTTCTCTATCAGCACCCTGTTGCACGACTCTGGGTCGCATCCGTCACCGTTGGGTCCCTCATTCCATATCTTCACGCCCCTCACGGTGATGTCGTTGCTGAGCAGCGGATGTATTACCCAGAAAGGCGAGCGCAGCAGTGTCACGTCCTCTATCAGTATGCCGTCGCACTTGTAGAGGTTGATGAGTTGTGGCCTCAGTCCCTTTCCCTTTCCGAACTGTCTCTGGTTCAAGTCCACGCCATCCTCTGCCATTCTCAGCAGTTCCGGTCGGCTCTCCCTTTGGCTCTCCGTCACCGCCTCAGTCCATCCATACCTGCTGTGTCCGCACATCGGCCACCACGTGTCGAGACTTCCGTTTCCATCTATGGTACCCTCACCGGTGATAGCCACGTCGGTTTCGTCGTAGGCATAGATGCAAGGTGAGTAGTTCCACACATCCAGACCTTCCCATCGTGTGAGCACGGTGGGGTAGAGTGAGGTGTCGAAGGCAAAGAGCAGTGTGGCCCCTTTCTCCACTACGAGGTTCACGTGGCTCTTCAGCCGTATAGCGCCCGTTTCCCATGTCCCTTCGGGCACCACCACCTGTCCGCCACCTGCTTTTGAGCAGGCCTCTATGGCCTTGTTGATGGCTTTCTGGTTCTTGGCAGCCTTGGCTTTTGTCGAGGCGCCATATTTTGTGATGACGAATTTCTTATCGGGAAAAGTCACCTTTCGTATGCTTTTTTCTATCTGTGCATAGTCGGTGTCCCATCCTGCAGCCAGCATGGCCAATGGCAATGCCAGTGTCGATAAAATCAAGAGTAATTTTCTCATGATGTGATAGTGTAGTAGTTGAAAAAGAATTTGTTTAAAGTAGATTTGGCTTATTTTCTGCAAAAGTAATAAAAAAACGTCAGATTGACAACATCTCTCTGAACAATCGAAGTGTTAAAAAATCTATATTTAACGTTAAAAATTTGTTTTTCTAACTTACACAACCTATATTTGCAACATGTTTTTTAGGATTTCGGTGTTTCGAAATCGTCCCTCGAGGTTGGTAGCATCCTGCACCAACCTCTTTTGTTGCCAATATACTCACGTAGTTTTTCGATTTGTAAACAATTGGTGTACTTTTTATTTGAAAATCATATTTTTTTTGTCTATATTTCAACAATTATTGTATTTTTGCAACCGATTTTCGGTGGGGAATGCTGCGCCGTTTTTATTGAGGTGAGATTTTTCCCCATGCCATAAACTCTAAATGAAGACTTTAGCACATATTCTAAGATGAAGGCGAAAGAGAGAAAGTTGTATTTCCGGCCGATGATGGCTATTGAGAGGTTTGTTACCAATGAGTATACTTCTGCATGCTTTACTTATGAGGCAAATCTAGTTTGCGCTTATGGTGCTGTTTATCCCAACAGGAATGGTGGTCCGGATGGTTTAGGATGCTGGGAACGGACAGCCCAAGGTGGCAGAGGTGCCGAGCACGGTGAACCATGTGCCAATTCCATTATCAAGGTATCGGTAGTGAATGGTGTAGCCACTTATGAAGGCCACGAAGGAGGCAACAAGACCGACATTCATTTGGAAAACGTGAATATACCAGGTATAGAGCAACCCCACCAACCTGGTGACCCCCTTGTAAATTGCTCATGGACGAGCACACTTAATGGAACCTACCATCACAAAGGAAGCGGCACGGTTATCAGATGGATTTATGATGAATCATCATCATCCAACCACTCCTAACATTTGCCTTTTCATTATTATACTATCATCCCTCTATACCTCATTCAGTCAGGTATAGGGGAATGATGGTGTTGGAGGTTGGTGAGCAGGCACACGGCAATGACCGTCAGAGCCAGTGCTGCCGATGTGAACCTTTCCAGTGTCGCGGTTTGAAATTTAGTATGGGCTTATGGGCATGCGAATTGTTGGTTCTTGAATGGAGTTTTTGGGGCATCTGCAGATTTTATTGTTCCTTTTATGAGCCAGTAGTGGAGATAGTCCATTAGATCATCGTGGTTATCGTAGGTTTCCTTTCCCTTATACCTGCTTTCTTCTGCAAACATTTCAAGCCAATCCCTCAGAGCGTTTGTAGTGATTTTGTAATCTGTGCATATAAACTCCACTAGAGGTTGGTCTTGCAAGATATATTCGATACAATCAACCGGGCTTGCCGGGAAAATGGTTGCTGCCACATCTGGGGCGGCTTGTGTTTGTTGTGCGTCTTCTTTGTTTTCCTCAATCCCCTCATTGGTGTTTTCCCCATTGTTGTCAGTCAGCCAATAAGGGAGTGCCCCCACATCAAGAATCCCTTCTTCAAGTGATGCAAAATACTGCTGTTGAATCTCCCTGTTGGTAAGCACCTGATGCTCTTCGAATGCAGCACGGTCGAAGAAACCCCATTCCACGAGAGTCTTGACGATTTTCTGCATTTTGCTGATGTTGATGCCTGGCAGTTCCTTGAGGATGACGATACAGTTTTCCGGTTTCCACTCGATGAAGTATCCATTATTATAGATAGCGCACAGCAGCATGATAGTAGACGCCTGTCCCTTGGTGCCGTGTTCCACGGTCACGGCGCAGATTTCCGGTCTGTCGAAGAAGTCGATGCTGAATTGAAATCTTTTGTTTTCCTTTTCCTGTGTAGTTGTCATGGTTGTTGATTTTTGTTTTTACCATGGCAAAATTAGTATCGAAAAGGAAAAAACTGATGTCATTTTCGTATGGATGAAATTGGGGGATGGCCCTATTTGAAAGAAAAACTCCAGTATTTGTAAAAATGAGAGATGGCACATGTTGTTATGTCAATTGAGAAACTCTCGAAAACCCTTCACAACATAAATTTCTTTATTATAGGAATTCTTGTCAATACGTAAGAGACACAATATGATATCAGAAATATTATAAGAGCATAAATCGGGATGAAATATACAGGATTTAAGAAAGCAGAATCAAATTTCCATAAATCAAGGAGAATAACCATCACTAAAGGGTGTACGATGTATATACCAAGACTTAATTTGGAGGAATTAATTATAAATGGCTGATATTTTGGCGCAATCTTGATATCCTTTATAAAGATAAAAAGAGCAGTGGCCTCAAAAAGTGTAAATACATTAACATTATCATAAAAAACCATATCAGGTGTGCCAGCACGATTGGATACAAAATCTGTGAGAATACAAACAGCAACGACACTCAATATTCCGAGAAAATAAATAACGCGCTTTGTTGTTTTCTTTATAACATTACTTGTTAGATAATGACCAAGGACAAAATAGCCTACATAACCTGAGGCGATTTTAATTCCAAATTCATTATAATAATTTACGGCATATTCTTTAGCCTCATCACTGATATACCCCATCAAAGGGAATATCATTGGTATTAAAAAGGCATTTAAAAACGATAGGCATAAAAAATATTGTTCCAACTTCTTGTTTGCTGTTATGGCTCTTACAATAGGTACAGTAATATATAAACCTATAATCATCTTCAAAAACCAGAAATGGAATGGCCCCTTAATCATCCTTCCAAACATGAAAAGAATCCCTTTGTCATCTCCTGCATAGACAGCATAAATAACTGACCAAAAGGCGAAAATTAGTATTATACGAGTTATGTTTCGTGAATACAATTTCTCTATCTTAATTTTCTTTTTGGAGTCAAGAAACAGTGCTCCTGAAATCATCACAAATATTGGCACTGCCCATCTCACCAAGGAGTCACAAATGTTCCTGACATCCCATTCAATGGAAGGATAACTGTCAGTGTATTTTTGTCCTGAAGTGTGTAACAAGACTACAGCCAAAGCAGCAATAATCCTTAAAACATCAAACTGTATTATTCTGTTATTTGATGACATACTTCAAAGTTTAATAGTATATACAGAAAAAGAAGAGATATGTCTAGAATAAACGTTATTCAGTCATTCTATATATCCCAATATGCTTTTAAAACGCACGTCTAGATATCGTGCATGATTGTCGTTGGGAATAATGGCACTTACCAATACCTCTACTTCCATTTAAGTGATGGCATAATCATTAGCCGACCCTATTTAAAAGAAAAACTCCAGTATTTGTAAAAATGAGAGATTATACATGTCGTTACCAATGCAATAAGGACAAACAGCAGGGCATTGTCCTTTACAAATCCAGTTCCCAAACACTCGTACATGACAATCATTGGAATCCGCTGATAAATGAAAAGTGGGAACAGATGTGAACCGCACCATTCAAGAAAAGCATTGCCCACAACAATCTTCATGCTCAGCATCACGATAACGAACGCAAAGCAAATAGACGCAAGATTTGTTGAAAATCCATTTACTCCTGGTAAGAAATAGTAGGAAACAACAAATATACTTGTAAATCCAGCCAATAGCAGCCAATAATACTTTCGCAATAGAGGTATTATCCTTTCTTGGTGTTCTGCGAAGAAAGAGCCAGCAGGATAGGCTAAAATCGTGTTATACCAAAATGGAGTCTTGAAGGGGGTAAGGACAAATATGCAGATGACTAATAAGATAAAAGTCCATACCCAATTGTTTTTCTTGATTGGAGTTATTGCCACTAAATATGAAGTAGCATAGCAGATGAGAATGACGAAAATATACCAGTTTGAGTTACCTACACTATCCCATGCGAATAATGATAAACCTACTTGACTTACTGTCATTGGCTTCGAAATAAGCAGGTTGAGTACAACATACGCCATCACTGCCACATCGAAATTAAGCAGGGTTGACAACAGCCTGCGTCGGGGTATGCTTTTCACATACGAATTGCCTTTCTTCTTTATCGAAAGCAAAACTCCGTAACCAGAATAGAACAAAAACATGACAACCACCATTTGTCCTATTACATTTCTGAACATAGATACGGTTCTGTCTATACCCTCAAATTCATATCCACTTTTGCCGATATATTGCATGGAGTGGGTAAGGATAATCAACAGGATGAAAATGCCTTTAATGCTGTTGCATCTCTCTTTGGAGATGTAATCATCATTATTCTTGAATTTGATACCCCAGAGGATAAGTATTAGAATGAAAATAAGATAAAGAATCAGCATGATTATATTAATATCTTAGAAATCCATTGCCATGCGGCTTGACTCCTCTTCAGATAGTTCTGTCACTGTAGTACTCATCACCCGGTAGACCCGTTGGCATAGGTTGAGGACGGTGGGGCGGTGGGTGGTGACGATACAGGTCTTGTTGGGCCGTTCGCTGACGATGTTCTTCAATACAGTGCGCTCGGTCGTCACATCAAGGGCCGAGGTGGCTTCGTCGAGCAAAAGGATGGGGGCGTCGCGGAGCACGGCACGGGCGATGGCGATACGTTGTGCCTGGCCTTCGGAGAGTCCGCGTCCCCGTTCACCGAGTTTGCTGTTGATGCCGTCGGGCATATGTTCCACGAAGTCCCATGCGCATGCAATCTTCAGGGCTTCTATAATCTGCCCGTCGGTGGCCTCCTCATTTCCCATCCTCATGTTCTCGGCAATGGTGCCTGTGAGGATGGTATTGCCCTGGGGCACATAGGCGAACAGGTGGCGTGTCTCAATGTTCAGTTCCACCTCCGTGCCGTCGCTGCTTCGGATAACCGCCTCGCCCAACTCCGGTTTGATAAGTCCGAGAATCATGCGGATAATGGTGGTCTTGCCTTCTCCCGACGGTCCTACGATGGCCACAATCTCGCCCGGACGAGCCACCAGGCTCGAGTTGGTGAGCACATGCTTCCCTTGGATATAGCCGAAGTCCACATCCCTCATCCTGATTTCAAAGCCATCGTCAGCATACCGGTCAAGCAGTTCGCTGCCCACAACATGCTTCTCCTTGGGCAACTGTACCAGTTCCCGCACACGGTGGGCGGATACCGAACTGTTGAGGAACGCCGGTATGATGCCTATCACGCTGCTGAAGGCACCAGCCAGCGCTGCCCGCTGTTGCAGGAAGAGTGTCATCGTGCCGTAGGTAATCTGGTGCGACCACAGCAGGTAGAGACAGTAGCCGAAGGCGGTGAACTGCACCATCATAGCCACCAACGACATATAGACATTTGTCTTGATGGAGAACCAGTTGTATTCCAAACTGATTTTCTTGAACTTCTGTTGCCACTCCCGCAGTTTCCGGCTGTATTGGTCGAGGATGCCGAACGACTTGATGGTGTCCATGTTGTAGAACGTCTCCACCTCGAAGGTCATCACCTTACTGCTCATCTCGCGCATCTTCATGTTGTACTCACGCTGCTTCTTGATGACGAACTTCGAGGCGAGGAGCGTGAAGGGAGCACTGGCAAATGCCAGCAGTGCCATCACCGTGTTGTAGTGCATGATAACGCCCAGGGTGGCGAAGAACTGGTAAATGGAGATGATAATAGTGGGGAGCCAACTGATGGCATTGGCGCTCACCGTGCCGACATCACCAGTGAATCGGTTGAGCACGTCGCCGTTGCTGTAGCGGTTGATGGCCATCCAGTCGGCATCGATGATTTTATCGAAGATGTCGCCTTGTATGTCGTTGTTGATGTGTATCTGCAGTTTCAGCGTCACACGTCCCAGCACATTGCCGATGACCAGTCCGAAGAGCGAACTGCCCACCATCACGAGAACCATGACCCACAGTTTTGTCACCTGGTAGCCGGTGATAATATCGATAAGGTATTTTCCGGCGATACTCGACACCAGTCCCAATGTCGTGCTCAGGATGCCGAGCACGATATAAAAGGCGATGGCTTTCTTGTAGCGCTTGCTATAGGTGAAAATCCACCGCCAGTCGTCAAGAATCTCGCCTAATGTGCCGTTGCGCCATTTGGTGAAAATGGTGAACAGGGATTCAAAGGATGATGCCTTTGGTTGTTGTGATACAGGTTCGTCAATCATATCAGGAATATCATCAGGAATATTTTCAGGAATAACAGGAATGTTAGGGGTATCAGGAATATCAGGAATGTCAGGAATGTTGGGAATTTTCGAGAATGTCAGGAATGTTAGGAATTTTCTGGAATGTTAGGAATTTTCTGGAATGTTGGGAATTATCGGGAATGTTAGGAATTTTCGGGAATGTTAGGAATTTTCGGGAATGTTGGGAATTTTCTGGAATGTTAGGAATTTTCGGGAATGTTAGGAATTTTCTGGAATGTTAGGAATTTTCGGGAATATTAGGAATTTTCTGGAATGTTAGGAATTTTCGGGAATGTTGGGAATTTTCGGGAATATCAGGAATTTCTAGAATGTTAGGAATGTGTCAGGAATATTGGGAATATCAGGAATTTCTGGAATGTGGGTATTTCTACCTTTCCTATTCCTGATTATTCCTGCTTTCTTTTTTGATTAATGGAAAGAATTGATATTGTAGTCTTGCTGAGCCAAAGTTTAACAATAGTCCAAGAGGGTATTTTCCAACATGGAGATAATTGATGATTTGTGCTTTGAATTCATTGGTTATTTCCGTGAGGGCTTTTATTTCGACAACGATTTTGCCATAACATAAGAAATCATAATAAAAATCATGCTTCAGTACAATCCCATGATATTCAATGAATTCATGTTTCTCGCGCTCGTAGGGAATATGGTTCTCTTTCAACAGGATTTCATAAGCATCTTGATATACCCTCTCCTTGAATCCACAACCGAGTTCATTATGCAATTGAATCGCTAAACCTAATAAAGTTCTCGACTCCTCAGGAAAAATATATTCGGTTGTCTTCCCCATTTTAAGTATTTCTATTTTTCGTGTTTATGTTATTATTCCAGTTCATTCATTCCTATCATTCCAGCCATTCCTGATTATCTCAATAATATCGGTAGCATGTTGGTGTAGAATCCGAATGCGTAGAACAACAAGATGCTCACAGCCAACATTCTTTCCTGATTTGTCCAAAAACGCTCACGCATAAAGGGATAAATCAGCACGATGGGTAGGATAAACCATGAGATTTGGGCGAAGCGATTGGAGTAGGGTGCACGGATGATTAACACCCAGAAAGCATTGCATATGATGTAGATATTGACAATCCATCGGTAGTATTCGTCTTGGAATAGTCGTCTGTATAAGAAATAGGCTGCGACAGCCACGCCTAATCCACTGTATGCCAAAAAATCCCATCGGAAAGAAGTGGATACGATTAAGCCATCTGCTATCATATCTTGTTCAGAATAGGTGAGATATTTGGTCAATTTGTTCTCATCAGCCACAGAATCTGCAAATCCAGCCATCCAAGACTGAATGGAATTCCCCAAGAAAAAAGAAATGATGATGCATAAAAACCAGGCAGCGATATATAATCGGCTATCGTTTATGAACCAAGCCAACAGCGCAGCAGCCATCATCAGATATACCGTGTTGTGTACACCTGCCCCCATTAGGGCAATGATAATCATCATGGGGATATTTTCGGTATAGGTCATTGCCAGAATGAAGAGCGAGGCTCCCACGCCATTGCGAATACCGTTTGCACCATATGCCCAGAAGGTAAACATACTGATGACCACCACAAAAGGGATGAAGTTGTATTCGCTGAATATTCGTCGTAGTGCCAACCAAAGTGCTCCTACATATAATGTGGCGAAAATAGTGAAATAGAGATGTATGCTGCCTGTCTTCGCGCATATCCTTGTGATGTTTTCATACAACCATTCTTTTTCCCACACCAAATGCTGCAACTCTGGATGTCGAACCATATGGTCAAATCCCGCTGCATAGTTCACCGTGTCTCCATAAGTTGAGGAAATTGGTCGCATACCCATTATCACGATGATTACCACTGCTACCAACATACCCAATATTTGGTCGATGGCTACAATCTGATTGTCAAAAATTACACCTCTTGCGCATTGGATGACACTCCACAGTACCATGAAGAATACGATAAGGTGGAAGTACATTCCAAGAGAAGGGGTATTGAAAAATTCAGCCATGTTGTTGAAAAGGGAGTTAAATGGGAATTAAAGGGGAGTTAACCCCGCCTGGCGGGGAATGGGTTATTTCATATTGGGGCTTTTGGGAGACGGGAAGAATCCCGTCTCTACTACCAATTGTGACAGTTGAGTTATTTGATGTTTCTTGTTTTCCACCGGATATAGGCGTAGAGCATTATGCCGAAGGGGATGGCGCATAGGGTGAGGCCTTTGCGGGGTGACTCGCTCAGAAAATGACGGTTCTTGCATAGGATACTGCTCGACACGTAGTGGATAGCCTCCATGAACCGCCGCTTGGCACTGGGTGCCAGCACCATTGATGATTTCCTGATGAAGGCGAAACTTCGTGGGTTGCGGATATACTGCCGAAACATGTTCAGGCTTGAGCCGTCGGGCTGGTATTCCACCCTTACCAATGGCTCGTTGAGGATGAGCAATTCGTAGTCTTGGTCTATCTGCTCGTATAGCCATCCTAAAGACAAGTATTTTTCGCCTTCGAAAATGGGGTAGGGGGGATATTGGTGCACCACGTCGGTGCGGTAGACCATCTTTTTGTCGCCGACACCTCCCTCGTTGTAGTATCGTGCAACGGTGATGCGTTCACGGTCTTCGGGCAATCGCTTTCCGATGACCTTGCCCTCATAGTTGGTGTCGAGACCGATGATGCCTGCCACTTCTTGAGAACCTTTTTCTTGCCAAAACGTGATGATTTTCTCCACGGCATCGTCGGGCATATAGTCATCAGAGTCGATGCAGGTGTTCAGTTCTGTCTTGATGAGGCGGTAGGCGGTGTTGTGCGCCCCATGCATGCCCTGGTTCTGTTGGTAGTGATACTCGATTTTTATTTTCCCCTCTTCTTGCCAACTTTTCACCAAATCGGCAGTATTGTCGCTCGACCCGTCGTCGACGATGAGCCAGATGAAATCCTTGCAGGTTTGCCGGCAGAGGGCCTCATAACCCAAATGAAGGCAATAGGCTCGGTTGTATGTAGGGGTGAAAATGGTAAGTGTCTCCATTAACTCAATATTTCATTGTAAAAGTTATACAGGCATTGGCGAACATAACCTTGTTCAAAACGGTCGGCCACCATTTTGCGGGCGTTGTCGGCCATGTGCAGCCGTTCCTGGGGCTTTTCTGTCATTTGCTTCATCGCGTTGTAGAGGGCATCGGTGTCGTGAGGTTGTACGATGAGCCCGTTTTCACCTTCTATGACGATTTCCCTCGACCCGTTGATGTCGGTCACGATAGATGGCAGTCCCATCGCACCTGCCTCCAATACCGTGTTGGGAAATCCCTCACGGTAACTTGGCAGCACGAAGCAGTCTGCGGCGGCATAATAAGCCAAGAGGTTTACTTCGCGTTGCATGCCCAAGGTATGTACTTCGGGATGGTGGTCGATGATGGCCCTGGCCAGGGCGGGGATGGGGTCTACATCGTTCTCGTCGGGTCCCACGATCCATAGGCGCAGGTTGTCGTGCTCCTTCGACAGTCTGTCGAAAGCCTTGCACAGTTCCTCTATTCCCTTGTCACGCCCCACGCGCCCCACGAAGATGAAGGTCATTTTCGTGTCGTCACGGAGTTCTTTCACACGTTGCATCACTTTGGGTGTACGGTCGTAGTATTCCATGTCTACCCCGCGCACATTGCCATGTCCCAGCACCTTCAGCGGTTTCTTGGTGATGTGGTTGTTGAGCATGTCGTTTTTCACCCCCTCACCCTCGGGAATCACGTGTGTGGCGCAACGGCAAGTGAGGCGGTCGGTGGCGATGAGGATGCGGCGCTTAAGTCCGGTTGCCGACGGGAACACTAGTCCGGTGAACGTATGCACCCTTACGGGCACCCCTGTCATCCATCCCGCCATCATGCAGAGCAGTCCAGCCTTGGGTGTCATCGAGTGAACAATATCGGGCTTCTCACGTCTGAAAGTCTTTATGATGCGCCATAATGACACCAGGTCTTTCAGTGGAGAGATATGCCGTTCCATCTTGATGCGGATGCAGCGCACCCCCTCGCGCTTCTCCACAATGTCGAGCAACTCGCCTGGCGACGACAGTGCCACCACTTCGTATTGCTCCGACATCTCGCGGAGCAGTCCGCGACAGAACAGTTCGAGGGAAAGGGGGATGGTAGAGGCTCTGATGATTTTTTTCATTTTTCCTATTTTTCCTAAAATAATATCAACAGGAGATGTCTAATGGCTATAGTTTCCCGTCTTTATGTAACGAACACGAATTTACCGAATCACACGAATCACAAGGACACTTAGTTCTTTTAAAAGTCGCAAGCGACTGAACGAATTTCACGAATATTCTACTACAATCAAATGTTAGATTCTCCCAATCGTATTATTCGTGCCACCTCTAGGTGGGTGATGATTTAACTTTTCTGTCCATCTGGTCTATTCGCATATTCGTTTTTATGGGGGTAAGAAACTACATTCTATTAATTATTCTTCTCAATGATTTTATTGATTGCTATTTGTATGGCCATGAACAATGGTGTCCATTTGTGTTTGGCTGCAAAATAATATGCCTTCCAATGGGGTGCGAAATAATGAAGTTGCAGTTGCGAAAGCGCCTGATGCTGTCGGTCTCTGCTCAAGACTTCTTTCAGGGAACGGTATTTCTCTCTCCATGACCCATTGCTTCGCAGGGCGATGATGCTCAATCCCAGTACACCTAAAGCAATGCGGTTTTGCAACGCCATTTCGAAGTCTTTCCCTAAATGGCCTTCCCCAATCCTGCGCTCCATTTCATCATAGAGTTTGTCCCATTTCCTTACAAGGTCACCCCGGTGGATATTTGAATACGATGCCATGTTTTTCCGATAGTGGTACCAAGGTTGAGGCACATACACTACCTTCTGGGCTTTGCCCATATAGTCGATGTTGAAAACCACGTCCTCGGCGGTACCCACCACATTGGTGTCAACGAAAGTGATGGCATTGTCGCTGCAGATAACTTGCCGGCTATATAATTTCCCCCAAATAGTGCCCCAGGCATCCAATAACTCAGGGCGTGCCAACTCTTCTCCGTATGGGCCGAACATTCTCCGCTGGAGAAGGCCGACGTTTTGTTTGTCCCAAACCCTCTCCTTGGTTTCAAACATCTTGGGGAGTGACTGTGATTCAAACTCCCGTGTATAGCACCATACTACAGTGTCGGCTTGCTGTCGTTCCGCCGTTTCCACAGCCAATCGGCAGTTGTCGGGTGCTATCCAGTCGTCGCTGTCCACGAACATCACCCATTCGCCTTTGGCTAATTTGAGCGCCTCGTTTCTCGATGCAGAAATGCCCATGTTCTGGTCATGTAAGACCATGACCACCCGCTTGTCTCTATCAGCATATTGTTTGAGAATGGCGCGTGTGCCATCATGAGACCCATCTTCCACGCAGATGACTTCCAAGTCGGAATGGCTTTGCGCCAATATCGAGTCGAGGCAGATGCCAATGTATGCCTCGCAATTATATGCGGGAATAATGATGCTGATCATTTTCTATCTTGCGGGAAGAATTCTTGAGACGAAAGAATACATCTTCATGATGATACGCCGCAAAGGGATGACACGGAGCCAAGTTGTGGCAAAGAATTGCCATGTCCTGCAACTCTCGTTTATCCACTCGCCTTTTCGGCATGCTTGTTTTACGATGGCGAATACCCTGTCGGGATCGAGTGGCCCCTCTGTCTCGGTCTGGGCATCACCGATGAGGTATAGCCCTTCGGGCCTTACCCATCGTATGCGGTGCATCACGAATTGCCCCGATGGCCTTTCGTAAAACACCATGTCGCCCCTTTTCAGTGGCCTTTCTATCGGGCCAAAGATGATGGTGTCGCGGTGATGGATGAGGAAAGGAGCCATACTGCTCCCCGAGATGATGAGGTTCACGTCGTGACCCTCTCTCACCATCTCACGCAGCGCTGACAGATAGGCTTTGGTGTCTATTTCACGCATCAGAGTGGGGACTTACAGCAGGTCTTCGTTGATACGTCTCACCCTGTGGCAAGGAGTGCCGTAGGCTACATAGCCGTCGGGAATGTCCTTGGTCACCACGCTGCCTGCTCCGATGATGCTCCATCGGCCGATTTTGACACCCTGGATGATGGTGGCACCCGCGCCTATCCACGAGCCTTCACCCACGGTGATGCCACCGCACAGCGTGGCCTGGGGAGAGATGTGTACGAAGTCGGCAATCTGGCAGTCGTGTTCCACTACAGCACCTGAGTTGATGATGCAATGACGGCCAATATTCGTGCCCGACTGTACCACAGTCCTGGGCATCACCACCGTTCCGTTGCCAATCTCGGCATGTTCAGAGATGATGGCAGTGGGGTGGATGGCCTTGCCGAATTCCACGTTGTAAGACTCCATCAGGCGCTTAGCGACCATCTTCCGGCGGTCGTTCATGCCGATGCAGATAATCATGGGCGACATCTCCTCGATGTGATGGATGACAGGTACGCCCAAGAACTCTTTCAAATCCTTGTTGTCGTCAATAATACCGTTGATCTGTTCTCCTTGTTGTTCTAAAATGTCAACGATTACTTTAGCATGTCCACTTGCTCCAAATAAATACATTGTAAAAAAATATTAAGTTATCTATGAGTTATTATTTGTTTATTGCTTATTAGGGGGGGGCTGGGGAATGGGCTTTCTGGGCTTTCTGGGCTCTTTGGGCTTATTGGGTTTTCTGGGCCTTATGGGCTCTTTGGGCTTGGGAGATTGCTTTAATGTAGAAATCTTGTAGCCATTCGGCATTGTTTTTGATGTCGAATCCAGCCTTGATGATGTCCTTTGTATAAGATGCCCTGTCGTGAGGGTGCTTTGCTGCGGTGATGAGTTTGTCGGCCCAGATGGAAGCGGAGTCGCTGAGCGAGACTTGCTCTACCAAGTCGGTGATGATTACCTCACTGGGGATGTTTTGAGATATGATACATGGCAGACCGGTGCTTTGCGCTTCTACCAATGTCACGGGTAGGCCTTCGAAAAGCGAAGGGAAGATCATGGCGTCGGTTGCTTGCATCAGTTCGTTTACGTCTCTCCTGACACCGAGGAAAGAAACCTTTGTACTCAGCCCCATCTGGTTGACCTTCTGCTCCGTCTGTTCCCTCAGTTCCCCATCGCCAATCAACAAGAGTCGGGCATCGGTATGCTTTTTCAGTATTTCGGCAAAGGTGTCCAAGATAAAAGTATGGTTTTTTACTTTTATAAAAGAACCAACATGACATATCGTCATGGCCGTTGGGCCGATGCCCAACTCTTCCCGTTTCTTCTCCCTTGTTTGCGCGTCGAATCGGAAGACACGGGTGTTGATGGCATTTTTGAATATGATGGTTTTTTTTGCCAATTCTTTTCCGAAGAGCCATTCCGCTGCTTCATCGCCACAGGCGAAATAGTGAGTGAGGTATGGCCGCATCTGGTGTTTCATCCAGGTGCGGAAAAACCATTTCGCGTCAATTTTAACATGGCTGCTATGTGCGTGGGCGATGATGACGGGGACGCCCCGCTTGGCTGCTTCTTTATAGAAGAAATAGCCCGACTCCGAGCATTGCCCATGGATAATTTGGTATTCGGGATGCTCATCGAAGAATGCCGATATCTGCCGGGCGTATTTTCCGAAGGTGTGAGGGCGTAGGGGCATCATACGGTAGACCTTCCCGCCCAGGGCAGTTATTTCATCTTCGAAGTCGCCTTTCTCCTCACGGTGAACTACGAAGTCGAATTGCACTTTCGTGCGGTCTATTTCCCGGTAGTAGTTCATCACCATTGACTCGGCTCCGCCTCTGTTGAGAATGGTGAAGAGCATCAATACTCTTATCGGTTCATTGGTTGTCATTGATTATATGGAGTTAAACGGAAGTGAAATGGTTATTGGTATTATTGCCTTAAAAATCCTTTAATGGCATTCGTGAAGCCGGTGCCCAGTGTCCGTCTTATCCACCGTTTGATTGCTACAAGCCATGGGTGGTTGTTGTCTGCCCATGTCTTTGCGTACCAGTGAATGCTTCTTGTATTGGGTGTCTTCCGCAGCAGACCAGTGATGTCGTCGAATGGGTTGAAGTATTCGTTGGGATAGATGGTAATGCCGTCGATGGTCTGTATTTCGTCTTTCAATATCAGTCCTCGCTCCTGCATGATCTTGGTTACCATTGGTATCATGGTAAAGGGATTGCGGCTGCCGTCGGGGAGGTAGAAGTCGAGCTGCTCAAAACCTTTCATGATTTCGGCATAAATGGCATTGCCTTTCTCCGCCCCAAGTCCCAAGCCCGGAGCGATGGTGGGAACGCTGTTGGCATTTCTCACATTGTCGAGTTCAAATCCCATGAATGCTCCCTTTGCGACAATGTCGTCCATCGGACGAATCACTTCTACGTCGGTATCGAAATACAACCCTCCATGGTGATAGAGAATCCAGAACCGGGCATAGTCGCTCACGAAGGCGTATTTTCCTGCTTCATAAGCGTCATGGGTATATGGAATGCTGTTTACATCGAAGTTGTCTTCATTCCACTCCTTGATTTCATAATCAGGGAAATATTTCTGCCAACTGGCGATGTAGCGTTTGGCTGATTCAGGCAAAGGGTTTCTCCCAAACCAGCAGTAATGTATCGTCTTTTCTATCATGCCATCCCCTCCACGATTTTTGCCGCATCCATGTTGCCATAGTCGTGTTGTTGCAGGTATGCCGTGATGGTTGCTTGTTTTTCTTTGTCTTGTATGAATGCAGCCAAGGCATTGGCACATCCCTCGTTGTCCAAGGGCATGATGACGCCATCCACACCGTTCTGCACCTGACTAACCGCTGTGGTGTAGTTGGTGATTGCCACAGGTTTGCAAAGCATTTGTGCCTCGCGCACTGTCACCGACTTCCCCTCATAGCGTGAGGGTTGCACATAGATGTCGCATCGTTGCATATAAGGGTAGGGGTTAGTGCGCTTACCCAGGAGGATGACCTTTTTTTCCATCCCTTGCTCTGCTATCTTCTGACGGATTAACTCCTCGTCACCTCCAAAACCGATGATATACCATTTCAAGTTGACGCCGTTGTTCATCATTCTTCGGCAGATGTCGGGCACGTTGTCATAGTTTTTTGCGGCTGTATATCTTCCCACGGAAAGCAGGATGGTTTCGCCGTCTTTCCGTGGCATTTTTTTTTCAATTTCTTTTTCTTCACATGCTTTTGCCCTTTCTCTGACGAAAGCGGGTGAGAGAATGTTTTCTACTACTATTACTTTGCTTCGAAGTGCAGGATGGACCGTGAGGAACGCCTTTGCTGCTTCTTCCGAAATGGCTGCGACATGGTCGTAACCCTCCCAAATAGGTTCCTCTAATGAGGCGTTGGTGTCAATATGAGTATAATCGGTATGAATCCATGCTACTCTTTTTTTTGCGTCTACTTTGTTGAGTACGATGCCATGAGGCATCAGAAAACTGATTGCCAAATCGTATGTTCCAAATTTTTCCAGCGAAGGCAAAAATGGTAATACGGCATTGTCGATATATTGGAAAATAGCGGCTCCATCCTTGGGATGCGCGGTACGTGCATACTTTTTGTATTGCCATTTGGCTTTCAGTCTGGCTAAGGCTATCCGCCAATAGCCGTCTTTAAGCACTTGTGTTATGGGACGCTCGATTTGTGCATATTCAGGTATTTCGGGGAGAAGGTTTACCTCGTTGGGTATTTGGCTCATCAATTCACCTCTATGAGAATGGATAAATAGATCAATATCGTAACGCGAATAATCAAACGCATGTAACAGGCCGATGAGGCTTATCTCCGCCCCACCGATTTCCATGTAATGCATAGATATGAATATTTTTTTTTTCATTTTATCCAATACCCATGGTTCTTCACTTGATTATTGTATTCTTTTGCCTTTATACTTTTGCGTCAAGTTTAATCGACTTGAATTGTTTTTCAACTTGAGCAGAAAGTATAGAGTTGATAATATTTTCTGACGCACTTTTGCCAAAGGGGATTTTCAGGTAAGTGTCGTAGAATTCTTTTCTTTTGGGAGCCATTGGGTCATCTCCGGAGATAACCATTTGAATGAAACGTTCGATGTCGTCAGCATTTTTACCCATATAATGCAGGTTGAAGGCGGTTGTGGCAAACTCATTGAGTTTCCCGTTTTTGTGCTCCTCTCTCACTAAATACATTACAGGATGCTGGGAGTAATGATATTCGATGCTGAACGAAGAGCAGTCGTGTATCATGGCATCGGAATGGATGAATAGAGAAGCATATTGTCCTTCTTCCAATTGGGTGTTGTCCATCGTTGCCCATTCTTGATAATACTTGTCGGTCTTTTCTTTCCCCCACATATATTCTAGTTTCCCCCTTAAGGCAGGATGGGGCTTGAAAGCAAACTGTACCTTGTCGCTGTATTTCTTGGCCAGTAATAGCATGGTGTCGCTATAGGTGAGAAAAGTGGAGAAATACAACCATTCCTGACTGCTGATGGTGTGGTGTGGTGCATAGATGATTCGCTTTTTCGGCTTCTCTTGTGGCTTCCATGGATTATCCGAAGAAACCTGCTTGTAGATGTCGGTCATGGGGAGACCTGTACAAAGACAATTGCAGGCTTTGTTGGGCATAAAAGATGGGAGATTCTTCATCACCAACTTGTTCTCGAAATAATTCTGCCAAACCAAATTGTTCAAAATAGCATGGTAGAACTGGTCGATATTGTTGCCATGAAAAGCATAATCTACAAAACAGAATAAGGCATAGAAATTTTGGTAATAATCATTTTTCTTTTCGAAAGTACCATATGGTTGTTGATAGAAGATAATGTCGGGATGGATGCGACTTTTGATGGTCTGCCTTTCTTCAAGCATAAGATAAGGATAGCCCTTTTGTTCAAGATAGTTTTTTAGACTTTCTGTTTCATATGGCTTTCCTGAAGGCTCTATCATAATGAGTGGCTCAAATCGCTTGTTCTCTTGCATCAAGTTAAAGAGCGCCTTTGTCTTCCACATTCCAAGGTCGAAAAGCACGAAGAGCACTTTGATTTTCTCCTTTTTCCTGATTCTACGGGCAAGGATAGGGACATATATGGAATGATAGGCTCGGTAGAACAATCTGAAAAAGACGTTCCTCACCGTGTCATTGCTTAAGAGGCTGTGCCTGATGCGATATAAAAACGAACTCATACAATCACTTAGAATGTGAAGATATGCCTACAATGCTTGATATAAAAGGGTGCGTTCTGAAGACATGTGAAGATGTTGCCTTTTACTGATAATACCTGAAGGCTTTTTTTCAGAAACTTGGTTTCGTTGTCGTTGAGGTCAACCCTTTCGAGAATAGACTGAACCATACCTGTCCTGTCTAATGGATGTTCATTATAAATTAATTGTTTGATGAAGATTTTGAACATAATCCATGGCGTGTACTGGTGTACTCGCATTCCTGTGACATTCTGACCTGCCATCCGATAATGGTTTACTTTTTCTTGGGTGAAAATGAGACCACAAAAGCAACCAAGTATAGCAAACCAAGCATCATGGAAAAGAGCATTGTCTGGAATAGGAAGTGCCTTATCAAGAAAAGACCGTTTCATTAACATCGAGGCTCCCTGTAAGGGACTATTGATAAACAAGAACCTACACGACTTTTTGATACTGTCTGTAAAGACATATCGGTATTGCTGTGAATCTTCGTAAAATCTGATTTTATAGACATTGTCATCTTTATCTATCGTGTCACAATTTCCAAAGCACATCATGTTGTCGCCAATGTTGTTGAGTAGGATTTCCAAATGTCGGGGATACCAAATGTCGTCTTGGTCGCATAGGGCAATATAATCGCCTTTTGTAAGGCCTATTGCTTTCTCAAAATTCTTCTTAAATCCTAAATTTTTCTCATTGCGGAAAATGTGAAAACGCTCGTCGTTTTTTGCGTATCGCTCAAGAATTTGCCAGGTGGAATCTTGGGAATGATCATCGCAGACAACAATCTCGAAGTCCAGAATGGTTTGATGTAGGATGGAGTAAATTTGTTTTTCTAGAAACTTTTCACCATTATAGGTGGCCATGGCTATGGAAATCATTCGCCTCGTATTTTATAGTTAAGTCATTTAAAGAATATGTTGGTACACTTTTTCAGACGTCTCCTTCTTCGCCCTTTATCATATCGTTTGTTTGCCAAGAACCATATCTTTTCTGTGTCTTGTGACAACAAAGCATCCATCTCCTCTGATGTTGATTTCCCTTCGTAAAAGGATTGCATACGCTTGAATATTTCTCGTTTTCCCAGTTCTTCTTTTAGGAAAGAACAGATTTGCGCCTTGCCATCATGTTGATATTCCATGCGTTGGCAAATGTCGGAGAAGATGTAGTTCTTGTATTCGATAAACAGTGTATCGTATCCTTTGGTGTATTTGTGTTGGTCTAATAAATGCAATCGAATATCGCTGAATTCGTAGAGTTCGCAAAGATGAGGGTTGTATTTGGTGGTCACCCCACCGTAGCGATAGACATATATATGCTTGTTAGAGACATACATGGAGTTGATATAAGGATGCAGCATCAGATTGAAATATTCATCCTCTCCCATGGTTCGGATGGTGTCACTAAAAAGTGATACTTCTGTCATCGCTTTATCGATGACGGCTTTCTTGTATATTTTTCCACACATCTGAACAGGCAGAATGTTCACTCCCATATATGAGATGTAGTATTTGTCCCATAACTCGGGACGTGTGATTTTCCTGTCTGCTATTTCACTTGGCCATTGCTCTTTTCTGCGAATAGGTCCCATTTTACGGATGAATTGCCCTGCAACAATGTCTACGTCTTCACGTAAAATGATGTCGTATAATGTCTGTAACGCTTTAGGCGGAAGATAATCGTCGGAATCGACAAAAGTAATATACTCTCCTTTCGCTGCCTTCAGTCCATCACGTCGGGCAAAAGAGACGCCTTCGTTTGTCTTGTCGATGACAACGATGCGGCTGTCTTGGGCTGCGATGTCTTGAATAATTGCCATGCTGTCATCAGTGCTACCATCGTTAACTACGATTACCTCCATATCGTTATAGTTTTGTTGAAGAATGCTATAGAGGCATTTCTTTACCAATCGCTGTTGGTTGTAAACCGGCACGATAACGCTGATGGTTGCTTTTTTCACTGAATCAGTTTGAATCATTCGGCTGGTTGCTTGCTGCGTCGAAATTTGCTTAAATACTTCTTTACCGCCCTTCTGGCTTGTGCTTGCATATCTTTGTCCATACCGCAATAATAGCCACTTATTAAAAGCATGCTGCTTGACAAAATGCAGATGACAACCAGTCGCAAAAATGATTGTGGCATGGCATGTTTTACTATGACTAAGATGAGTAAAATTAATAGGATGATAGTGGTATTTTTGATGAAAAAGACATATAAATGTCTGCGCCATGAAAAGTGGGGAAGATATCTGTGAGTGAGATAGCAATAAAGCATAAATGACATGAAAATGATAATCATGTTGGAGAAAGGCCCAAACCAAACCAGATGGAAATAGCGGAAGGCCAAATAGCACACGGGAAATGCCATGAGGTATAGAGTGCCGTTAATCATACAGGGATATTTGTTTTTTTCTGCCGCATCGGTAATGGTAAGCAAGGGGTAACAGAGGGAGATGAGCAAACTGCATACAAGACCGAAACGACAGAATACAATTGTCCATTCTGGAACGACACCCAACCAGAGCCAAATGACATAATAGGTTTCCGTGATGAGTGGAAGCATGAGCAATGCCATTAAATAGAGGATAACAACCGACGCATAGTGAATCAGTTCGTTGGTGCGCTCGTACTCTCCTTGGGCATAGGATTTTGTGATTTGTGGTCGGACCGCAGCCAAAATGTTGTTGGAGAAACCTCTTATTACGTTGGTAACCTGCCCTGATACACCGGCTGCGGCATTTACAATGACGCCAAAAAACATATTCATCATCATAGAGATACCTTGTCCTCTTACAGCCAAGGCACCATTGTAATATACGTTCCAACCCGAAAAGACCATCATCCGTTTGAAAATACCCTTGTCGAACAGCATTGAGAGACGACATTCCTCAAAATGCCGTACACAGAAATAGCGATAATATAAGGCGATGCCCACGCTGATGGCTGTGGTAAGGATGCTGTAGAGTACCATCTTGTCGAAATTGCCTATGACTAATAGGTAGACGGCACCCAAGCGCAGAAAAATGTTTGCCATCTCAACATAAGCGTAGATGTCGAAGCGTTCGTGAGAGATGATGCTGGCGTTGTAGGGGATTTGGGTGAAGCCAACAAACATACTGAATATGGAAAGGTGGAACACCCATCTGGCAGCCCATAGCCTGCCTTCGGGTATGACCAATTTGTTCTCCAAGAACCAGATGCCAATAGTCTCCAAAACGAGGACCACGATTACCGCCAATATCAGGTGTACAGTAAAAGCGGTGTTGAAAGTGGTCTTCAAAATGCTGTTGTCATTGTTCTTCTCTTTCTTGCCCAATTCAAAGGTAATGAATCGGGAAGTAGAGGCTGCCAACGAACCATTGAGAAACCCGATGACGCTGACAACGCTGCCCACAACACCACGGATGCCATAGTCTTCCACACCAATGGTCTGGAGCACCACACGTGAGGTGAAAAGGGAGACTGCCATGGCGAGAAACAACCGGCCATAGAGCAGCAGGGTGTTTTTGATAATCAGTTTGTTGCCTTCTGCATTATTACCCATGTGTTTCCCTGTTCATTTGTTTTTTTATATTCCTTAATAATCCAAAGATTTGGCGAAGCCAACAGATGGCACAGAAGGATTCTTTCTGGTAAGCCTTCAAATAGAGCCGTTGCTCCAAACTCCTTGGCTGCTGCTGTGCTATGTAATGGATGCTGTTTTTGGCGGAAGGGTCGTGAAGAACCTGCATGATTTCGTCTTTCTTTCCTTTTTTATCGAGGGGAGAGTCGGGGTGGAAGGTGTTGAACAAGATGGTTTGCGATATGCCGTCGTATAGACGCCGATACATATAATCTTCGAGTCGGGAATCATGCAGAGACCATTTCTCAGAGAAATGACGGATTCCCTCGAAGATAGAGCGATAAATCATATATCGATGAGGGATGTATCGTGAACGGGCATTGCCTTGCTCGTAAATATAGTAATGATAGAGCGGCTCAGAGGAGATATAAACCCTTTGTGCCAATGGATAAATCTGTAGGTTGAATAACTCGTCTTGCTGGATGCGCTGGTTGCCAAAGCGGATGCCGTGATTCTCAAGGAAACAACGGTTGTAGAACTTGTTCCAAGCAAAGCCATTGCCGTAGCGCACGAAAAACAGTTTGTCGAGGAAGATGTCGTGCAGGGCTTCGTTGCTCTCAACCAATTGTTCTTCGAAGATGACATCTTCGGTGAGATGCTGTGCCGGTGTGGTGGCCTTGAAACTGAAAATGTTCAGTTCGGTGTGATGGGTGGTCATCCATTCTACATTCTTTTCGACCAAATGCGGTTCGGCCTCGTCGTCTACATCATAAAACCAAACATACTCTCCTCGGGCTGCTTCCAGTCCGGCATTTCTTGCGCTGCCCAATCCGCCGTTCTCCTTGGTGATGATACGGATACGGGGGTCCTCTTTGGCTAGTGCTTGAAGGAGAACAGGTGTATCGTCGGTGGAGCCGTCGTCGACAAGAATGATTTCAATATTGGCATCACTTTGTTGCCTGATGTCCATGAGTTGCTTCTCTCGAAGCCAGGGGGCAACATTATAGCAGCCGATAATGATAGAGGTCATATAGATTTTTAATCCCGATTTTCCGAATTGTAGTTTCTTGAATTATTGACACAAATCCTGAAGGATTCGGGGTAATTGTTGTAATGGAGCCATATAGTTGTTGATGACGTCCTTGTATTGTTGTCGTATCTCATCCTCGTGTGACACTATCCATTGGAAGGCGTGAGTGAGTTGGGCAGGTTCTTGCAACGATGAAATGGGGACCACAAAATGGGTGTCGTCACCAAACAGGTCGGTTGCAATGCCTCTGGCCTTGACTGAATAGCCAACCACGAGTGTGGGTACACCAGTGGAATAGCCTGCAATGGAAGCATGGGTGCGGGCTGCAACGAGAAAACGGCAACGACTGATATGGCCTTTGAGCGACTCGGCATCAGAGTCGTCGAGCATGATGATTCTTTGGCTGTCTTTAAACTCTTCATAGAGAATTTGAAGGGGGACTCTGTCGTCATTGCCTTTCCAAACCACATGGGGGATGAGCATGAGAGAATAGGGCGTGGCAGTCAGGATATGCCGGATGAGATGACGATAATTGTCTATCGTGATGCCAGATTTTGATTCTTGCCTCATGATTAACGGACTGACATTGATGCCTACGATATCTGTTTCTGCTTCCAAAGAGAGAGACGTCGGCTTGCCGTCGAGACAGAATGCCGTATCGGGGATGAGATGGACTTGTTTTAATCCATGGTCTAATAGGGCCTGATAGGTGATGCTTTCGCGGGCTGTGATAAGGTGGTATTTACTAAGGTCGCGGAGCATCACGGGATTGATGCGTTCTGGGTCGATGGAGCAACCCCAAAGTACGGTTGGGATGCCCCGATGAGTTAACATGTCGTTGAGTATGCTGAACCGCTCGGTAAAACCACTGTAGCAATAGTTGTCGCCACCTATTGCCAAAGCGATGTCGCAGTTGCCAATGCGCTCGGGAAAGGAACGATAGATGGTCTTATAATAGATACTGTCATCGGCACTCCATTTCATCCGAAGGTTGTAGAGCAGCCTTCGGAAGCCCGTAGGTAATGGATTGGAGGTCGGCTTGATAGTGGAAAGTTGGTCGAGATGATATGCCCGGTCCTCCTTCGGACGTTCAGAGAACACCGTGAATTGATTACCATTGGTGCTGAGCGCCTTGATGGTGGAACGGACCAATGCCTCGCAGCCATGGTTGCCACTGCCTCCGTGTGCATATAATGCGATGTTCATTGCTTGACGCGATTCCTTGTTTTCAAAAATGCCAGACGACATTTCAGATAAACAAATACGGCCCATTTGCTCCTACTCAATAGCAGCCATCGTAGTTTGCGCTGTTTGGGGCGGATGAGCCGCAAGCCGTTCTCACAGAAAGGCCTGTGAAAGATTTCCGACATCTTTTGGGACACTTCTTTGAAAGAGACCGGATGCATCTCCAAAAACATGGCCAATGTGAGTTGGCCTATGGCTTTGAGAACCAAACTATAGTCGTGGTTGGAGTCTGCGCTCTTGGAAGAGAGCAACATACAACGCCGGTGAATGTCGATAAGAGAGAGATAGTCTACTTTTCGGGTGACTTCTGGAGTGGATGGGTGATCCACATAGTGGTAACCACTCTCATCGAAGAAATATGCGGTTTGTACATGAGCATAGTAGGAAAGGAAGAAGTCGTAGTCTTCGAGCAACTTCTTCTGGGTGTCGAACCTGATGCCATGGCTCATTACCAAATCGCGCTTAATGAGTTTGTTGGGAATGTACCCCATGATGCCTACATGACGGTGGTATTGTTCTTCCACCATCTCATGAAGGAAATCATTGGCCTGTAATAATCCTTGCTTTTCCGGCACCTTGGCTATCTTACGGCCATCGGCGTAATCCTTGGTGATGCCCCATACATAAAGATCGGCTTCCTGAGTTGCGCAGGCTTGCATGATATGGCTCAGGTAGAAGGGTGAAATATAATCGTCGGCATCGATGAAAAGCAGATACTCGCCGCTGGCTTCTGCAATGCCACGGTTGCGTGCTGCAGACACGCCTTGGTTGGCGGTGGAAATGAACGTAATGCGTGGGTCGGTGAATTGCCGGATGATACTGGCAGACTCGTCTGTAGAACCATCATCGATGATGATGAGTTCAAAGTCGGTGTAGTCTTGTTCGAGAACAGACTGAAGACAACGCGCCACATAACCGGCTTTGTTGTAGACGGGTATGATAATAGACAGGGTGCTGGCCGTTGGCTTCATGTGTTTCACTTCATACTTTTCCTCAGGTCATAACAACGATAGAGCACTTGCGGATGGAGGGCGGCAGCCGTAAGCAAGGTGCGTTGCCATGCACTTAGATGGGTGTTGGTAAGTAATGACGGCCAATTCCGTCGGATGGCAGAGAGCGTTTTTTTTCGTTCTGTCTCCAGGTTATTGCCCTGATGATTGCGTAATTTCAAGAGCAGCCCCAATGCATTGGAGAGTAGGATTCCTTTCGCTGCTGGCATCAATTCGGGATGAGTGTCATGGAGGTAGTCTATCACATTCGATGCATTGTCGATAACGTCGAACTTACGAGGATTGAGCCTTGATGTTGTAATGCTATTCTCACGGATACAATAATAATGTAACTTATTGTAATTAATGGCAATTTGGTCACAACGGTCGTAAATGTGGATGGTTACAGGCAAGTCTTCATTGGTTTTTCCTTCTGGATAGCGAATGTCGTCGAACAGACTCCTATGATATAATTTAGTCCATGCTGACCACCAAATGGATTCTTCGAGCGCCCGTCGCATGACATAGGTGTTGGGGCGGACCTCGCTTCCTGAACCATACTTCTTCCCATCTCCTTTTCCGTTACGGATGACATCTGTGTGGCAAAAAGCAAGAGAGGTGTTGAAACGGGTGATGTCGTTATATAGTTGTTCGTACATCTCAGGATGAATAAAGTCATCGCTGTCGACAAAACCAATGTATTCGCCATGGCTTACTTCAAGGCCACTATTTCGAGCGGCAGAGAGCCCTCCGTTTTTCCTGTGAACGACAATCACCCGAGAGTCTTTTCGGGCATAGTCGTCGCAAATCTCGCCGCATCGGTCGGGAGAACCATCATCAACCAGTACCACCTCGATGTTGGGGTAGGTCTGGGCAAGTATGCTGTCGACACACCTATGGAGGTAGGATTCCACGTTGTAGACTGGCACTATGACGGAAATCAGAGGATAGGTTATCTCCATTTGTCTCTTATTCTCTGAATGGTTCTAAACAGGTTATATGTCCATCGTAATGGGGCTACACGATATACGAACTGGTAGTTGTCGGATTCTGACATCAGCCTTTCGATGTCTACCACTACTTGGTCGGAGAAATATTCTCTTTTGATGCTACGGAACTGCCGACGGCGTTCTGCCAAGGTCTTAGTGTTTGAACCGATGCCTTCGGTGTCGAAATATACAATGGGTAAATTGATGTGTTTGAATTGGTATCCATGGACATACAGTTCGAGGAAAAAAGCACGGTCGGCAGAGATGTGGTATTGTTCCTTATAAAGATGTTCCTTGATGACAGATGTGCGGAAGAAAGCGGCTTGATGGCCCAAAGGTGCCCTAAACAAGTAGGTGAGATTCATCTTGTCGGGATAGACACGTTTCTCTATCACTTTGCTGTCTTTGATGCACCACTGATCGCCATAATTCACGTCGGCAAGTTCATCATGGCTAAACACTTGCTGTAGAGTGCTGGGTGCGATGTAATAGTCGCCGGAATTAAGGAATTGGCAATAATCGCCTTTTGCTTGGGCAATGCCCTTGTTCATGGCATGGTAGATGCCGTTATCGGGCTCACTCACCCAATAATGGATATGGTTTTTGTTCTCTTCAATGAGTTCACGGCTACCATCAGTGGAACCACCATCAATGACAATCCATTCATAGTCGCAGTATGTTTGGGAACAAACGCTCTCTATGGTCTTTTTCAAACCTTCGAGATTGTTGTAGTTGATGGTGATAATGGATAGACTCATGTGGTAATTTATTAAAATGGTATTTTCTCTTTAATATGTATCGCCACAACAGGCTCTATTTCTTAAGTGTTTTGCCAGCACTTCCCAGTTGGTGATGTGTATTGGACGCAGATTAATATGGAACAAATGCTCTTTGTGGTCTTCTTTAACCCTTCGAGATAGTTGTTGTTGATGGTAAAGATAGAATGATTAATGACTTTATACCATGTTTCAATGGTTATAAGTTTTTTAAGTTCCGCAAGTTCAAAATAAGTTGAGATGATGTTATAAAAAAGGGCACAGGGATTTCCGTAAGTCACTGAAAAATAGTAACTTTGAGGTGCTAAACAAAAAGATACTAAGCCCTATGCCCAGCAACAAAGGTACGAACATTTTTTCAGAGATTGGCAAGTTTTTCAAAGAAAATGATGCCACGAGTGCAATGAAT